>JADMIO011701082.1_pt1 | contig 70741 bp, 67 predicted proteins | sample 8958161 | NCBI WGS metagenome assembly JADMIO01 (sample SAMN16585339, study PRJNA669376) | soil metagenome | isolation source: Crop rotation soil | place: USA: Cullars Rotation, Alabama | collected 2011 | reverse complement strand
GTCGGCCGTCGTGGGTGGTAAGACCGCGTTTCGGACATGTTTGTCCGACCGCCGGTCGAACCGGGCCACCCACAGGCTGACGAGGGTCGCGGCGTCGAAGCGAGTGGCAAGCAGCGCGCTCCGCGCCACAGCAGGACTGGTGACAGGTTGGCGGGAAGCCGGGTGCGATATGCGCGCTACGCCGCGCACTCGACGACATCGCCGACGCGCATGTCGTCTTCCCACGTTTCCAGCCGAACCGGAAAGCCCCACAGACGTCGCAGATGCAGCACGACCTCCGCCGCCGCTTCGGTCAACGGTCGCCCGCGGCGGCGAATGTGCCGCAGCGTGAGCGAGCGGTCGCCGTCGCGGTCGTAGCGCACGACTTGCACGTCGGGAACGCGCAGCTCCTGCGCGTGCTGCGTCGCGAGCAGCTTGCGCACGCGGCGATATCCACGCTCGTCGTGAATGCTGTCGACGCGCAGCGTGTCCTCGCTCGTGTGATCGGCCACGGCGAACAGATGGAAGTCGCGCATCAACCGTGGCGAGAGGTACTGCGCAATGAACGACTCGTCCTTGAAGTTGCGCATGGCGAAGTCAAGCGTGGCGCCCCAATAGCTTCCCGCGAGCTCCGGGAACCACTCCCGGTCCTCGGCATCCGGGTTCTCGCAGATTCGCCGCAAATCGCGGAACATGGAGAAGCCGAGCGCGTACGGGTTGATGCCGCTGTAAGCCTTGGAATCGAATCCCGGCTGGGCGATGACGTTCGTGTGGCTCTTGAGGAACTCGAGCATGAAGCCGTCGTCGACCAAACCCTTCTCGTGCAGACGATTCAGGATCGTGTAGTGCCAGAACGTCGCCCAGCCTTCGTTCATCACCTTGGTCTGGGCCTGCGGATAGAAGTACTGCGCCAGCTTGCGCACGATGCGCACGAGCTCGCGCTGCCACGGCTCGAGCTTCGGCGAGTACTTTTCGACGAAATAGAGAATGTTCTCCTGCGGGTCCGCCGGGAAGGACTTTTTCGACGCCGTGGCGGCTTGCCCCGCAGGACCCTCCGGCAAGGTGCGCCACAGGTCGTTGAACTGCGATTCCTTGTACGCCTCGCGCCGCGCGAGCCGGGCCGCCTCGGCTTTGTAGGAGAGTGCCGCAGGACGGCGATACCGGTCGACGCCGTGCGGCATCAGTGCGTGGCAAGCATCGATCACCTCTTCCACCGCCGTGGCGCCGTGGCGCTCCTCGCACTCCATCACATAGTGGCGCGCGAACACGAGGTAGTCGAGGATGGCGTCCGCCGCCGTCCACTGGCGAAACAGGTGGTTGCCCTTGAAGAACGAATTGTGGCCGTAGGAGGCATGCGCGATCACGAGCGCCTGCGTCGTGACCGTGTTCTCCTCCATCAGATACGCGATGCACGGATTCGAGTTGATGACGATTTCGTAGGCGAGACCCTGCATTCCACGCCGGTACGCCTGCTCGTTGCGGATGAACTCCTTGCCGTACGACCAGTGCGGATAGCCCACGGGCAAGCCGCTCGTCGCGTAGGCGTCGATCATCTGTTCGGATGTGATGATCTCGATCTGGTTGGGGTACGTGTCAAGGCCGTACTCCGCCGCAACCTCGGCGATCGCGTTGTCGTAGCGCTCCAGCAAATCGAAATCCCAATCGGCGCCAGTGGAGATGGGACTCATCGACAAACCTCCGCACTCGTCGTGCTCACTGCGATTCCTTCTTGAAGAGCTCCCGGAACACGGGATAGATCTCCTCCCGCTTGGTGGCGTGCCGCATGGCGAAATTGGTGCTCGCCTCGGCGACGCGCTCGTATTCGGCCCACAGCGTCGACGAATGGTCCTGCGAATCGGGAGCGGCCAGCTCGAGGTACGTGTAGTACCGAGTCGCCGGCAACACCTTCTCGCGCAGGAACCGCGCACTTCTCGCAGGATCGGCGCCGAACGCGTCGCCGTCCGAGGCCTGCGCCGCGTAGACGTTCCATCCGCTCGCGAAGCGCTCGGCGCGAATCTGGTCGGCGAGCTCCAGCGCGGAGTAGACGACGGTTCCACCCGACCGCGTGTCGTGGAAGAACGTGTCCTCGTCCACTTCCTCCGCGTCGTCGGTGTGGCGGATGAAGATGAGATCGACCTCGCCGTACTTGCGCGTGAGAAACAGGTAGAGCAGCGTGAAAAAGCGCTTGGCCAGGTCCTTCTTGTCCTCGTCCATCGACGCCGACACGTCCATCAGGCAGAACATCACCGCGCGCGCGATGGGCTCCGGCTTCCACACCCGGTTGCGGTAACGAAGGTCGACTTCGTCCAGGAACGGAAGACGGTTGCGGCGGCGATGCAGACGATCGAGCTGGCCGTGCAGTTCGGCGGCGCGCATCGCATGTCCGGCCGCGACGGCGAGCGCGAATTCCGCCTCGACCAGCTCCGCTTCGCGGGCGATGCCGCCTGACAGCGCGATGCGCCGCGCGAGCGATTGCCGCAGCGTGCGGATGACCGAGAGATTCGAGGGCACGCCGGACTTCGTGTACCCCGCGCGGACGCTCTTCTTTCGCTCCGAGTGCCCCATTTCGGTGCGCGCGAGATTGGGCAACTCCAGATCGTCGAAGAAGATCTGCATGAACTCTTCGCGCGACAGCGAGAAGACGAAGTCGTCCTCGCTGCCGCCTTCGCCGCCCTGATTGCCACGGCCGCCGCCGCCCGAGCCCTCCGGCCTCGGGATCCTGTCGCCGGCGACGTACTCGCGGTTTCCGGGCAGCACGAACTCCCGATCGCCGCCGCGGCCGAAGCCGAAGGACGGCTCGGAGATGTCCTTCTTCGGCACGCGCACCTCGCCACCCTGCTCCATGTCGGACAGGCGGCGCTCGCCGACCATCTTCTTCACCGCGGATTCGATCTGCGCCTTGTACCTGCGCAGGAATCGCTCGCGGTTCACCGCGCTCTTGCCGCGTCCGTTGGGTCGGCGATCGATCAGATGGAGCATCGCAAGTCCCGTAGCGTCGATTGCGTCAGGTCATGACGATTTGTGCACACGGAGGTACCACTCGGCGAGGAGCCGCACCTGCTTCTCGGTGTAGCCCTTCGCGACCATGCGCGCGACGAAGTTCTGGTGCTTCTCCTTCTCGTCCGCGGAAGCCTTGGCGTTGAACGAGATCACCGGCAGCAGGTCCTCGGTGTTCGAGAACATCTTCTTCTCGATCACTTCGCGCAGCTTCTCGTAGCTGCTCCACACGGGATTGCGGCCGTTGTTGTGCGCCCGGGCCCGCAGCACGAAGTTGACGATCTCGTTGCGGAAGTCCTTCGGGTTGGCGATCCCGGCGGGCTTCTCGACTTTCTCGAGCTCGCTGTTGAGCGCCGCGCGATCGAAGCTTTCGCCGGTCTCCGGATCGCGGTAATCCTCTTCCTGGATCCAACAGTCGGCGAAGGTGACGTAGCGGTCGAAGATGTTCTGGCCGTACTCGGCATACGACTCGAGGTAGGCGGTCTGGATCTCCTTGCCGATGAGCTCCGCATACCGCGGTGCGAGATAGCCCTTCACGTGCTCGGTCGCGCGGCGGCGGACGTCGTCGGGCAGATCCTCGCGGGCGAGCCGTTGCTCGAGGACGTACATGAGGTGCACCGGGTTGGCGGCGATCTCCGTCTGGTCGTGATTGAACACGGCGGACAGGATCTTGTAGGCGAAGCGGGTCGACATGCCCGTCATGCCTTCGTCGGTGCCGGCGTAGTCGCGATATTCCTGCAGCGTCTTGGCCTTGGGGTCGATGTCCTTCAGCGTCTCGCCGTCGTAGACCCGCATCTTGGAATAGATGCTCGAGTTCTCGGGCTCCTTGAGCCGCGTGAGCACGGAGAACTGCGCCATCATCTCGAGCGTGCCCGGGGCGCACGGCGCGCCGGAAAGCGACGAGTTCGCGAGCAGCTTCTTGTAGATCTTGACCTCTTCCGACACGCGCACGCAGTACGGCACCTTGACGATGTAGATCCGGTCGAGGAACGCCTCGTTGTTCTTGTTGTTCCGGAAGCTGTGCCACTCCGATTCGTTCGAGTGCGCGACGATGACGCCGTTGAACGGGATGGCGGAGAAGCCTTCCGTGCCCTTGAAGTTGCCTTCCTGCGTCGCGGTGAGCAGCGGGTGCAGCATCTTGATCGGCGCCTTGAACATCTCGACGAACTCGAGCAGCCCCTGGTTGGCGAGACACAACCCGCCGGAGTAGCTGTAGGCGTCGGGATCGTTCTGCGACAGGTGCTCGAGCTGGCGGATGTCCACCTTGCCGACCAGCGACGAGATGTCCTGGTTGTTCTCGTCGCCGGGCTCGGTCTTCGTGATGGCGACCTGGCGCAGCACCGATGGTTGGATACGCACGACCCGGAACTTCGACAGGTCGCCTTCGAATTCCTCGAGGCGCTTCACCGCCCATGGCGACATGATGCCGTTGAGGTAACGGCGCGGAATGCCGAAGTCCTTTTCGAGAGCCGCGCCGAAGCGGTCGGCCGGGAAGAGCCCAAGCGGCGATTCATTCACCGGCGAGCCCTTGAGCGCGTAGATCGGGTTCTTTTCCATGACGGCCTTGAGCCGCTCTGCGATCGACGATTTGCCGCCGCCGACGGGGCCCAGCAGATAAAGAATCTGCTTCTTCTCCTCGAGACCCTGCGCCGCGTGCTTGAAGAACGCCACGATCTGCTCGATCGCGTCCTCCATGCCGAAGAATTCGCCGAACGCGGGGTACCGCCGGATCACGCGGTTGCCGAAGATGCGGGCGAGGCGCGGATCGCTCCGGGTGTCGATGAGCTCCGGCTCACCGATGCCCGCCAGCATCCGCTCGGCTGCCGTCGCGTAGGCGGACGGCTCCCGCTTGCATAATTCGAAGTACTCCTCGAGGCTCATTTCCTCGTTCTGCGTGGCCGAGTAGTTCGACCGGAAGTCGTCGAGCAGCGTCATCGTCGTTCCCAAGTTGCCCTGCTACCAAGATGCCGAATGGCTGGGGCACTTCCCGCCGCTCCCGGCATGACGGAGCGGCTTGCCTTCTTGGCTTCTTCGCACGTTGCGGTTCTCAAATGTTTGTACTGCATAACCCGTGCCAGACACGGCTGCCCGGCCGCGTGGCGCGCCCGCGCGCCGAGCGAAGCCCGGCCACCGGGAGGTGGCGCTGCCTTCCAGCTTCGCGTGGCTTGGGAGCGCGTGACGCCGCGGAAAATTGGCGGGATGACCGTCCGAAATGGGGCGATCGCCTGCCCAATTTCGTAACCGGGAGTGCCGTTTGCGTGTCATCCGTGCGACGCCAGGGCCCTTTCGAGTTGGGGTGAACGTGAATCAGTGTGTCGCCAAAACGTGTTCGCGGCGGCGGAGGTTGACCGGAGGCGGCAGCAGAGTTGTATCCATTCATTAGTCATAGAACAAAAATCGATTGATACCTAGGGTAAACCGATGCGAATATCGTCGACGCCGGTGCGGTTGTGTCTTATTTGCAAGCAATGCAGGAGAGAGTTGTCTTATTTGCAATGTCTGGCAGTCCTCCGCCGGGAGTGCTACTCATGACCTCGTGCCGTTGTGCAGTTTTGCTTCTGGTCGCACTCGCCGCACCGCTTGCCGCGGCGCAAAACGTCAAGATCACGCCGCTCGGATCGCACACCGGGGAACTTTGTGACCGCGATCGCGCGACGCTGTTCGAGGATCCGAGCGGTGTGCGCATGCTGTACGACGCGGGCCATTCGGTCACCGGCGCCGACGACCCGCGGCTTGGCGACGTCCACGTCGTGCTGCTGACGCACGCTCACGGCGATCACATGGGCGACCGAAAGCTCAAGGCTCAGGATTCCGGAACGTGCGCGGCGCCCGACACCGTCTCCGCCGCACCAAACTCGACGACCGCGGAGATCGCGGCCGCCAAGAATTCGGCGCTCGTGATGATGGTCCCGATGGCCGCGTTCATCGGGAAGAAAATAGAGACGATCAAAGGCAAGCCAACCGCCACCTGCGCCGCGGACATCGTCGTTCCGCTGTCGGCGCCCTGCAACGCCGGCGCGCATCTAGGCGGCACGCGTACGGCGCGGACGTCGGGCGCCGCCCGTCCGGTAGAGATCACCGTCGTTTATGCCGCGCACGACAGCACCGTCTCCCGCGATCTCCTGACGGATCCCGAGAAGAAGAATCTCGAGCCGGACAATCTGAGCCTCTCGCTCGGGCCGCCGACCGGCTACGTCGTCCAGTTCACCAACGGCCTCAAGGTGTATCTAACCGGCGACACTGGGATCCACGCGGAAATGAAGAACGTCGTCAGCGACTACTACAAGGTCAACCTGGTGATGTTCAACCTCGGCCCGAACGCCGTCACGCCGGCGACGGCGGCGTACGCGGTGAACGAGCTGATCAAACCGGCCGCCGTCATTGCATCGCACGTCAACGAGGGCGCGACCAGCAGCGGCAAGGTCCGTCCCGACTCGCGCACCGCCGCGTTCATGAACCAAGTGAAGGGCCGGCCGGTCCATCTTGCACTGAGCGGCAAGACCATGGAGTTCGACGGCAATGCGAAATGCGTGTCCGGATGCTGAGGATGATGTTAGGCCGACCGCCATGAGCCGCCGGTTTCGCTCGGCGGCGGCGTCGTTGCTGCTCGTCACGATCGCCGCCTGCGCGCCGACTCGCGAGCCGCAGCCGGCCGCGCCGGCGCAGCCGGCAACGCCCGACGCCGCGGCCGTCACGCGCCGGCCGATCGAAGCCCCGCCTGCGGCAGCGACGACGCCGTCAGCAGCCGCGCCGGCAACCGCGTCCACGCCCGCAGTGGTCGTCCCGCCAGGGGTGATCTACGTGTGCGTCATCGGTTCAGGCAGCGCATCGACCCAGACCGCGATCGAGTACGCGCCGAAGGTCGACGAGCTTTGCCGCAAGCATCCCGAGATGGGGCCGTGCCAGTACGAGCGGAACGCCTGCCGCAGCAAGGGCGGCCGCGTCTTCGCCGCGGACGGCAAGGAGATCACGATGGCGACGGAAGCCGAATACGACAAGAAGGTGCGTCGCGTCACATTCAAGTCGAACTGACGGCGAGCGTCGCGCGGACGGCGCTCGCGCGCCATCCGCCGACCTCGAGTTGCACCGAAGCCTCAGCTCGCGCCGGCGTTGCGCGACGATGCGTTCGAATGACGCGCGTCGTGGCTTGCGGCGCGCGGCGCCGCGGGCCGTACCGGCGTCTCGACCGCATCGATCTGCTTCATGTCGCCGCTGATGGTGCCTCCCTCGGCGACGATCAGCGAGCCGTAGCGAATCGTTCCCGACACCTTGCCGGTCCCGTGCACGACGAGACGTGTTCGTGCCGTGAGCTCGCCCGTGAACTCGCCGTGGACCTCGGCGACGTCGATTTGGGCTATTCCATTGAGCGTCCCGGGCGGCGCAATCTGCATTTCCTTGCTGTGCACGGTCGCCTCGACGTGGCCCTCGATCACGAGCAGATCGCAATCGGAGATCTCGACGCCCTTGAGCTTGATGTTGACTCCGACGAAGAGCTTGCTGCCAGGCGATTGCGCGGCCGGCGCGGGCGTTGCGGTGCCGGGCGCGGGATGTCGCTCGACGACCGGGGCGGGATCGGGCCGCGACGTGTCCACGCGAGGCGGGACCGCGGCACCGGGCTCGCGCAGCACCGCGGGATCGGGCGGCAGCGCGCGCGGCTGACCCGGACTCGAGGGCGGCTCGTAGACGGCGGGGCGGAGGGCGGGCTTCCCGGGAACGCCCGCGTTGCGCACGTCCTGCGAATCGGGCGGGCGATCCCCGCTGCCGCGGCTGAAATTGATCATGCCACCTCCTGAGACTATGACAATGTCATTGTTCCTTTTTGTTATAGGACGCGCAACTCATTTCTGCAACCCGACAACTCGCTAACCCGCGGGATTGGGATACTGAATCTGCAAGGCCGCGATCGCTTCCAGCATCGACGGGTCGAGCTCGAAACTTGCCGCCGCGAGATTCGCTTCGAGTTGCGCAACCGACGTCGCACCGACGAGCAAGGCGCCGAGATGCCAGCGGCTGCGCACATATCCCAGCGCGAGTTGGAGCAGCGACACGCCCAGTCGCTCGGCCAGCGCCGCATACGCGTCGACCGCCTCGTGAACGATAGGCTTGCGAAAGCGCAGGCCCGTGTCGTCGAACAGCACGTAGCGTGAATTCGCGGGCTTGGCGCCGCCCCGATACTTGCCGGTCAGGATGCCGCCGCCCAGCGGGCTGTACGCGAGCAGCGACATCTTTTCGCGGAACAGCACTTCGGCGAGATCGTTGTCGACGCTCCGCGAAACGAGGCTGTAGCTATTCTGGATCGTGACGGGGCCCGGAAGGCCCAGCGCGCTCGCAACGCGCCGGAATTCGCATACGCCCCATGCCGTCTCGTTCGACAATCCGTAGTAGCGGATCTTGCCGGCCTTGATCATGGCGGCCATTCCCTCGACCTGCTCGCGGATGTCGGGGCCCGCGCGCTCCTTCGTCGGATCGAACTCCTTGGCGCCGAACATCGGCACGTTCCGCTGCGGCCAGTGGATCTGATACAGGTCGATGCAGTCGATCCGCAGCCGGGCAAGGCTCGAGTCGACCGCTTCCGCGATCACGTCGCGGGTGAGGTCGGTTCGCCCGCCACGTATCCACTCGCGGCGACCCGGGCCCGCCACCTTGGTCGCGATGATCGCGTTCTTCGGCTTGCGCCGCGCGATCCAGCTGCCGAGGAACGACTCCGTGCGCCCTTGCGTCGTCGCGTTGGGCGGCACCGGGTACATCTCCGCGGTGTCGATGAAGTTGACGCCGCGCCCGAACGCGCAATCCAGCTGCGCGTGCGCTTCCTCTTCGCTGTTCTGCTGGCCCCACGTCATGGTGCCGAGGCAAACCTCCGAAACGGCGAGGTCGGTGCTCGGCAGCGTCCTGTATTTCATCGGTGTCCCCATCGTCTACACTGGCGGCGTGTCGAATCGCATTTCCTCGATTGCCACTCAGGTCTTCGCGTCGTCCCCGCTCCGGCACGCCTCGTTCAGGAACTTCTACTTCGGTTCCGTCGGCGCAGCGCTGGGTTACGCGACGCAGACGACGGTCGTCGCCTGGCTGATGGCGACGCTGACGCCGTCCGCGCTGATGGTGGCGCTCGTGCAAACCGCAAGCACCGCGCCATCGTTGCTGCTCGGACTCTTCGCCGGCTCGCTCGCGGACTTGATCGATCGGCGCCGGCTCATCCTGGTGACGCAGGTGATGCTGTTCACGGCGACAGCCATATTGGGCGCCATCACGCTCGCCAACGCGGTCACGCCGTCGCTCTTGCTGCTCTTCACGTTCCTGATCGGCGCGTGCTTCACATTCTACATGCCGGCTCAGTCGGCGACGATCAACGATCTCGTCGCGCGCGCCGACGTGCCGCGCGCGGTGGCGCTCGGCGCCGTTGCGTTCAACGTCGCGCGTGCGGTCGGCCCTGCGCTCGCCGGCTTGATGGTCGCCGCATTGAGCTCGGGCAGCGCGTTGCTCGCGAGCGCGGTTTTCTTTCTGACGATGATTCTGACGCGTCGAGGCTGGAAGAGTCCGACGCGCCCGCCCAAGGCGATGCCCGAGACGCTCATGTCCGGCATCGAAAGCGGGCTCCGCTTCACGCGGCATTCGCCGTCGATGCGGGCGTTGATCGTGCACAACATCAGCTTCGCGCTGTGCGCGAGCATCGTGCTCGCGCTGCTGCCGGTCATCGCGCGCGACCAGCTTCAGCTCGGCGCGGGCGGATTCGGCCTGCTGTCGGCGAGCTTCGGCATCGGCGCCGTCGTCAGCGCCCTGCTGGTGCCGCGCGGCCTTCACCGCGCCCCGCTCAATGCGGTCGTCACGTCGTTCGTGCTCATATGGATCTTCGGCGCATTGCTCATCTCCTCCGGCGAGCATCGCGTCGTCGCGATTGCCGGAGCGTTCTGCACGGGTGCCGCATGGACGGGCGTCTTTTCCAGCTTGTCCGCGGGCACGCAGACATCGGCGCCGGCCTGGGTGCGTGCTCGCTCGGTCGCCATGAACCTCATCGCGGTGCAGGCGGCAATGGCCCTCGGCAGCGCGTTCTGGGGTTGGCTCGCGGCATTGACCGGCCCACGCATGGCGATGGTGGCCGCCGCCGGCACCATGCTTCTACTGCTCGCGGTCAATCGCCGCGTCCGCGTGAAAATGGGGGACGAAGCCGACGTGACCCCCAGCATGCACCTGCCCGACCTCGCGCTCGCGACCGAGCCGCTGCCGGACGACGGCCCGGTGCTGATCCAGATCGAGTACCGGATCGGCGACGAGAACGTCGAGCGGTTTCTGGCCGCCATCCACAAATCCGAGCTCATACGCCGCCGCAACGGCGCGAGCGACTGGCGGATCTTCCGCGACCTGGGCGAGGATGGGCGCTTCGTCGAGCGCTTCCTCATCCGCTCGTGGGGAGAGTATGTGAGGCTGCGGTCGCGCCTCACCATCTCGGACCGCGACCTCCAGGAGGAGATCGAGGGCCTGCAGCAGCCCGGCGTGCCGGTGCGCGTCTCGAGACTGATCGCCACCTAGCGTGGCGCCGCCCTGCAGTCTGTTTCGAGCCGGGTTCTAGTCGCGCTCGTCGGCCCGCTGCGCCAGCTCGACGCGCATTTCGTACAGATCGTCATCCAGCGCGTCGCGCGCCGAGACCACTCCGATCGGGCGGCCGTGATCGACGACCGGCAGGTGCCGGAAGCCGCGGGTATGCATGAGCTTGAGCGCCTTGATGAACGGCTCGTCGGCGGTCATCGTCATGGGCTGCGGCGTCATCACCTCGGCGAGCGTCGTCGTTGCCGGATCGCGGCCCGCGGCGATCACCCTGAACAGCGCGTCGCGCTCGGTGAAGATGCCGCTCAGCTTCGTGCCGTCGCAGACGAGCAGCGCTCCCTTGCTCTTTTGCTTCATCAGGATGGCCGCCTCCAGCACCGTGGCCGTCTTCTCCGCCGTCGCCGGGGGCTGTCCGCTGATGATGGAGCGAAGGGAACGAAGCGACATACCGGACTCCCGGCGTGGTTTCGGAGGCCCACATTGGGCGCCACGCGCCGGTTAAGTGTCAAGCACTCGGGAACCGATGTCGGCCGCCGCTGTCGTGCTTCTGGAGTGCGTGAGCGCTTCGCTCCGGTATTCTCGCTTGGGGCGGCGCTACACGGTCGTGTCCGGTGTGCTCCTAAGCTGCCGCCACGGCGCCGCCTTCGCTCCTCCGGGCGCCGGTAACATTCCGCCGTCGCTTTTCGTGTTACCGTTTGAGTCAGCGCGGGGGAACCTGCGACGCAACGAGTAGGACCCAGCATGAAAAAAGTAACGCTGTACAGCAGGTCCGATCGCGCGCGTGCGGGAAGCGCGCCCGCCACCTCCACGCTTCGCCGCGCTGCACCGCGACAAGCGCCGTCTTCGCAGGATGCCCCCGCTCCGCCCGCTCCCGTTCGCGCCACCTGGCGCACGCGCCTTGCCCGCTACGAGCGCCCGCTGCTGCTGGCGGGCGGCGCGCTGTTCGCGCTCATTCTCGTGGCCGTCCACGGATCGTTCACGCCGGCGCAGCAACCGCTCACCCAGAAGGACATCGACGCCGCTGTGCTGTACACGCTCGACAACGTCCCCATGCAGTCGCACGCCGCCAAGGCGTATGCGGCGGTGCAGCGATCGGTGGTGCGGGTTCGGGGCAGGACGAGCGACCAGCGGGAGGACGGCTACCAGTCGGAAGGAGTCGGAAGCGGCGTCGTCATCGTCGACACGGGCATCATTCTCACGAATCTGCACGTCGTGAACGGCGCCGACGAGGTGCAGGTCGAGTTCTTCGACGGGATGGAGTCGGAAGCCACCGTCGTCGGCGTGCGGCCCGAGCACGATCTCGCCGTGCTCCAGGCGAAGAAGCTGCCCGACGACCTGCAGGCGGCCACGCTGCGCTCGACCTCCGACCTGCAGCCCGGCGACGAAGTGATCGCGGTCGGATTTCCGTTCGGCATCGGCCCTTCGGTCTCGTCCGGGGTGGTCTCCGGACTGCGCCGCGAATACCGCTCGCCGCAGGGCAAGCGTCAGCTCACGAACCTCATTCAGTTCGACGCCGCGGCCAATCCGGGCAATTCCGGCGGCCCGCTCGTCACCAGCGACGGCGAAGTGGTGGGTATCGTCACCGCGATCCTGAATCCGACGGAGGAACACGTGTTCATCGGCATCGGATTCGCCGTTCCGATCGAGAGCGCGGCCGCCGCCGTCGGCATTTCGCCGTTCTAGGGCCTGTTCACGGATTGCCGCCCTGCGGGCGCGGCGAATTCGAAGTTTCATCCCACGCGGTCGTTTTCGACGGCACGACTTGAGGCGAGAGACGCATGAACGATACGGCAGTGAATCCCAACGAGGTCACCCCGCTGATGGAGCGGATCCTCTATGAAGTGAAGAGGATCGTCGTCGGCCAGGACCACTTCCTCGAGCGCGTGCTCGTCGCGATCCTCGCGCAGGGTCATCTTCTCGTCGAAGGCGTTCCCGGCCTCGCGAAGACGCTGACGGTCAAGACGCTTGCGCGAACGATCCGCGGCAGCTTCAAGCGGATCCAGTTCACGCCCGACCTCGTTCCCGCGGACCTCGTCGGAACGCGCATCTACAACCAGAAGACCGGCGAGTTCAACACGTCGCTCGGCCCCGTCTTCGCCAATCTCCTGCTTGCGGACGAAATCAATCGCGCGCCGGCCAAGGTGCAGAGCGCGCTGCTCGAAGTGATGCAGGAATACCAGGTCACGATCGCCGGCGAGACGCATTGGGTGCCGTCGCCGTTCCTCGTCATGGCGACGCAGAACCCGATCGAGACCGAAGGCACGTATCCGCTGCCCGAGGCGCAGGTCGATCGCTTCATGATGAAGGTGCTCGTCGGCTACCCCAGCGAGGAAGAGGAGTTCGTGATCGTCGAGCGCGTGACCGGCGTCGCGCAGGAAGTCGCCGCCGTCGCGACTACCGAGGAACTCGCGCTCTTGCAGCGGACGTGCCGCAGCGGCTACGTCGATCCGTCGCTGATCCAGTACGCCGTGCGCCTCGTTGCCGCCACCCGCCAGCCGGACAAGTTCGGCATCAAGGATCTCGCGCGATATCTCACCTACGGCGCGAGCCCGCGGGCGACGATCCACCTGATCGAAGGCGCGCGGGCGCTCGCTTACCTGCGCGGACGCACGTACGTGCTGCCCGAGGACGTCTCGGATCTCGCGCCCGACGTTCTGCGCCACCGACTATCGCTCTCGTACGAGGCGCTCGCCGACGGCCAGTCGGCGGACCAGATCGTCCATCGCATCATGCAGCACGTGACGCGACCGGAGAAGCCGCTCGAGACTCATGTCCGATTCGAACCCAAATCCGACGCGCACGCGAACGCCTGAAGCCGTCCTGAAGCGCCTCGAGTGGACCGTGATCCGCCGCCTCGACGGCGTGCTGCACGGCGACTATCGAACGCTCTTCCGGGGCCACGGCCTCGACCTCGCCGACCTCCGCGAGTACATGTACGGCGACGACGTCCGGCACATCGACTGGAACGTCACCGCGCGGCTCACCACGCCGTACGTGCGCGAGTACCTGGAAGAGCGCGAAGTCGCCGCGTGGTTCCTGCTCGACCTCTCCGCGTCGGTCCACTTCGGCTCGCAGGACATGAAGAAGGAAGCGATCTCGGGCGAGTTCGTCGCGGTGCTCGCGCGCATCCTGACGCGCCACGGCAACCGCGTCGGCGCGCTCTTCTACGGCGATCGGGTCGACCTCGCGCTGACGCCGCGAAGCGGCCGCCGCCAGGTGCTGCATCTCCTGCACAGCATGATGCACCGGCCGCAGCGCGCGCAGAGCGGTGAAACCGATCTCTCCGAGCTCCTGCGCACCGCCTACACCATGGCGCCGCGGCGCTCGCTGATTTTCATCGTCTCGGACTTCATCAGCCGCCCCGGGTGGGCGGAGCCGCTCGCGCATCTCGCGCAGCGGCACGACGTCGTCGCGGTCCGGCTCTACGACCCCCTCGAAATGGAGCTGCCCGACATGGGCATGCTCGTCGTGCAGGATGCGGAGACCGGCGAGCAGCTCTTCGTCGACACGCACGACCGCGGCTTTCGCAAGCGGTTCGAGGCGGCGGCGAAGGCGCGCGAGAAGGACCTCCGCGCCGCCTTCGCGACGGCCGGCGTGGATGCGCTCGAGCTCGCGACCAACGACGATCTGGTCGACGCGATCCTGCGGTTCGCCGACCTGCGCAAGCGCAGGAGCCAGCTCGCAACCGGCGGCGGGCTTCCGCAACACCTCGGAGCCGTCCTATGACGTGGCTGTGGCCGGAGATGCTGTGGCTGCTGCTGCTCGTGCCGGCGGTCGTGATCGCGTACCTCGTCATCCTGCGGCGGAAGCAGAAGAGCGCAGTCCGTTACGCAAGCCTGTCGGTGATGAAGGATGCGCTCGGCGCCGGCCATCGGATGCGCCGGCACATACCGCCGCTCCTGTTTCTCGCGGCGTTCACGCTCATGATCATCGCGATCGCACGGCCGGCCGCGGTGGTCACGCTGCCGTCGCAGCACGAGACGATCATCCTGTCGATGGACGTCTCGGGCAGCATGCGGGCGACCGACGTGAAGCCTAGCCGGATCGCCGCTGCGCAGGAGGCAGCGCGCGCATTCGTCGCCGAGCAGCCGAAGAGCACGCGGATCGGCGTCGTCTCGTTCGCCGCCACGGCGTCCGTCGTGCAATCCCCGACCCACAGCCGCGAGGACATCCTCGCCGCCATCGAGCGGTTCCAGCTCCAGCGCGGCACCGCCGTGGGCAGCGGAATCCTGGTCGCGCTCAAGATGATCTTTCCGGATGCCGAATTCGACTTGCGCGCGTCCAATCCGCGCGCGCAGCCGCTGAAGGCGAGCCCGCTCGATCCGCAGAAAGCCGCGGACCCAAGCGATGCGAAGACCGTGCCCGCCGGTTCGTACTCGTCCGCGGCGATCATCCTGCTCACCGATGGCCAGACGACGACGGGACCGGATCCCATCGAGTCGGCGCGCATCGCCGCCGATCGCGGCGTGCGCGTCTACACCGTCGGCATCGGCACGCAGAGCGGCGAGACCATCGGGGCCGAGGGCTGGTCGATGCGCGTGCGACTCGACGAACAGGCGCTGAAGCAGATCGCCACGATCACGCAGGGCGAATACTTTTACGCCGGCACGGCCGCCGACCTGCAGAAGATCTACAAGAACCTCAACACCAAGCTGTTCTTCGAGCAGCGGGAGACCGAGATCTCCGCCCTCTTCGCCGCCGCGGCAGCCGTCCTCGCACTGCTGTCCGGGCTCTTGTCCCTGCTCTGGTTCAACCGGATTCTCTGACGGCTGCGTGAATGTTGTCGCGATGCCGATGTCCGGCGTCGCACCAATGCAACATTGCGGACGTACGCCTCGCTGCATCGCCGCACCATCGTCGACTCGATCGTTGCGCTGCAACATATGCAACACATGCGCGCCGTTCGTTGTGGAACTTTCGGCGCGACCGATGAGTCGCACTTGGCCGTCGCCCGAAGCACGCAAAACGAAAGGCGACATCGAGACGATTTCCCCGATCGCATCCGATCGCCGATATTTGCTCTTCCAACGAAGGAGATCGCACATGGGCAAGATACCGAGCGGAACCCAGCCGCCGCCTGCCGAAGCAAACGCCGCGCAGTCCACGCCGCCCAGGCACGACGCTCCCGCGCTGCCTGTCATCGTCGCCGCGTGCTTCGACCGGCTCGCGCTGCGGCAGCGCGCACGCATGCTCGGCCGCTTGCTCGCTTCGGTGGGCCCGCTCGCGCTCGCCGTGGTGGGCGGAGGTGCCTTCGCGAAGTACGCGATTTTCGCGCGCCTGCCCGAAGTCCCGGTCTCGCTCGAGGATGCGGCACGCGCCACGTCGGCCCAGGTGCAGGAGATCGTCCGCTACATCGAGCAAAGCAATCCGCAGCTTTTCAACAATTTGCTCGGGCTCCTCGCGCGCGACACGACGACGATCGCTGCACTGGGCGCTTCCATCGCCGCACTGACCATGCATACGCTCGCCAACCGTCGCGAGCCGCGGCCGGTCGTCACCCAACCGCAGATCTCGGCAGACTAGGGCGATCCCCGGCAGCCCGGTGGTTCGGGTTGCCGCCCTCCCATCCCGCGAATATGATGCGCGGGGAGGTCGTCGTGTCGCTCGACGAGCGGCGGCGATCTCACGGGTCCGGTTCATCGCCAGGGAGGAGGTCGCCGTGCTGCCCATTCAACGGTTGTTCATCTATGCAACCGCGGTCGCGCTCGCCGCGACGCTCGCCGTCCAGGCACCGGTCGCCTTCGCGGCGAAAGTTTCCGAGTGCACGAAGATCGGCATCTGCTATTGCGTCGAAAGCGACTTGAAGCCGACGATCGCGTCGAAGGTCGAGCGGTTCAGGCAGGTCGTCGCCGATCAACGCAAGGCGGGCAAGGCGGTGGGCTATCTCAGCGTTCCGCTGTCGTCCGGCGGCGGCGGCAACTTCGACGTCAACAAGGAGGTCGCCGAAAACGCAAAGCAGGCGATCGAGAAGCGGTTCGGCGCCGACTACCTGTACGTCCTCAATCCCGGTACGCTCGACGCCGACCTGCCGAAGGGTACGGGCTCCGATTACATGCTGATGTGGACGACGCTGCTCGAAGGCCAGGACGGCATGGGCGAGTTCGACTTCGTCTACTTTGCAGGACCGCAGGATTTCGCCCGCTATTTCGGGTTCGACGGCAACAACGACATGGCGAAGCTCGAGCAGTACTTCGATAATCGCGTCAAGGCGAATCCGGGGTTCGCGAAGGCCGTCGACGGCGGCCTCACGAAGGCCGCGTTTCGCCGCTACTACGCGCTGCGCGCGTCGTCGACGCTGAGCCGCGGCGCGCACGACGAGTGGAACATTTTCAAGGCGATCAACGAGCGCCGGCGTGCCGACACCAAGATCGGCACGACCGGCCAGATTCCGGTGCTGTTCGACGGGCGTGGCGTGAACCCCACGGACGTCGAGGCGGCGGTCTCCGAAGGCTACGTCGGCAAGTGCGCACCATGAGGCGGGAGGACATGATGGGATCGAATCGTTTGCGGCATTGGGTCTCAGGCACCGCCCGTATCGCCGCCCTGTTCGGCTTCGCGCTCGGGTTTGCGTTCATGGGCGCGCTGCCCGCCCGCGCCGCCGACGTCGTCAATGCGTACTCGATCTGGCCGGAGAATTGGGCGCGGCCGATGTTCGAGGAATTCGAGAAGGCGACCGGCATCAAGGTGAACTTCGTCCGCTTCTCCTCCGGCGAAGCGCTCGCCCGCGTGATCGCCGAGAAAGGGAATCCGCGCGTCGACGTGCTGTTCGGCGGACCGATCGAGACGTTTGCCGCCGGCATCTCCGAAGGCGTTTTCGAATCGTACAAGCCCCCTGCCTACGCGTCGCTGCCGCCCCGGTTCAAGCACGCCGACGGGCAGTGGGTTGCGATCGCCGACGACCCGCTCGTGTTCATGACGAACGACAAGTTCCTGAAGGAGAACAACCTCAAGCCGCCGGCGTCGTGGAACGACCTCCTCAATCCCGCGTACAAGAACATGCTGCAGATGGCGGACGCGCGTACCTCCGGCACCGCGGTCACGCGGATTTTTTCGATCCTCGAAGTGAACGGCCGCGACGAGACCAAGGCGTTCGACTACATGAAGAAGCTGCGGCCCAACGTCCAGCTGTACACGAAGAGCGGCGGCGGCGGCACGTTGCCCGTCGGGCTCGGCCAGGCTGGCGGCGGCATCTTCTTCATCGTCGACGCGCTCGACACGAAGGCGAAGGGGTACGACGTCACCATCAGCTTTCCAGTGGAAGGCATCGGCACCGCGGCCGAAGGGATCGCCCTCGTCAAAGGGGCGAAGAATCCGGAGCTCGCGAAAAAGCTGATCGACTGGGCGACGTCACCCGCGATGCAGAGCCAGTTCGCGAAGTACAAGATCAACTTCGTTCCCGCGAACCCGGCGGTCTCCATCGAGCCGAGCCTCGCGGCCGTGCTGAAGGGCGCGAAGATCTTCGCGATCGATGCGGACTACGCCGGCGCGAACCGCAAGCGCATCGTCGATCGCTGGGTGGCGGAGGTACTGAATCCCTGAGGGATCGGCCGAACCCCGGGGGATCGCTCGAACCCGTGACGGATCGGTCGAATCCCCGAGAAATCGCTCGGGTCGCCGAGCGATCGCCTGACACTCGCAAGCTTCCACGCCCGACCCACTGACCGTGATCCGCTCCAGCGGACACCGCGATCCCGTCGTCGCCATCACGGCGCTCGCGCTGTGGCTGCTGCTTGCGCTCTTCGTCGTCTATCCGCTCGGCATGTTGCTCGCGCGGATGGTCGTGGACCAAGGAGGATTCACGACCGCCGCGATCGCGAAGATCCTGACCGATCGCAACCAGATCCGCGCGTTCTGGAACAGCCTGCTGCTGGCCACGCTCGTCGGCGTGCTCGGCACGACGGTGGGCTTCCTGTTCGCCTTCACCGCCGCGCGCGGACGGCTGCCTCGCTGGCTGCTGGCGATCGTCGACGCCAGCGTGCTGTTGCCGCTCGTGTCGCCGCCCTTCACCACGGCAATCGCGATCATCTTTTCGTTCGGCCCGCGGGGTCTCATCACCTACGAGCTCCTGGGCATGAAAGGCGTCACCGTCTACGGTCTCACGAGCACGTTCGTCTCCGAAGCGCTTACCTACTTTCCGATTGCCTATCTCACGCTGCGGCCGATCCTGGCCGCGATCGACTCGAACATCGAGGGGATGGCGTTCTCGCTTGGCGCATCGCGCTGGCGCGTGTTCCGCACCGTGACGCTGCCGCTTGCGACGCCAGGCCTCGCCAATGCGTTCCTGCTGCTGTTCGCCGCGTCGCTCGCCGACTTCGCGACACCGCTCATCCTCGCGGGCAACCAGTTCCCGGTGCTGCCGACGCAAGCCTATCTGCAGATCACCGGCCTCTTCGATCTTCGCGGCGGCGCCGTGCTGTCGTTCGTGCTGCTCGTTCCCGCGCTCATCGTCTTCGTGCTGCAGCGCTACTGGGTCAGCCGGCGCTTCTACGTCACGATCACCGGCAAAGGCGCGGGCGAGACGCCGTTCAACAGCATCTCGCCGGCGACGCGCAACGTCCTGCTCATGGCGTGCGCGACCGTCGCACTCGCCATCGTCTATTTCTACGCGCTGCTGCTGTACGCGTCGCTCGTCATGGCGCTCGGCGCCAACCACACGTTCACGCTGCAGCACTATCGCGTGATCTTCACCGAAGGGGCGAAGGCCATCCGCGACACGCTGATCGTCGCCGCGTTCGCCATGCCGCTCGGCGGGCTCTACGGCGTGTTGCTGGGATACCTCGTCACGAAGAAGGCGTTCATCGGCCGCCGCTCGATGGAGCTCGTGTCGATGGTCAACTACGCGCTGCCGGGTACGATCGTCGGCATTGCCTACCTCATCGCTTTCAACGACCCGCCGATCGAGCTCACGGGCACGGCGCTGATCATTATCGCGTGCTATGTGTTCCGGTACGGCCCCACCGGCATTCGTGCGACGGTCGCGCTGTTGCAGCAGATCGACAAGAGCCTCGAGGAGGCCTCGCAGGGAATGGGCGCCGGCAGCGCGACGACGTTCCGCCGCATCACGCTGCCGCTGATCCTGCCGGCGTTCTTCGCAGGGCTCGGCGTCGTGTTCATCCGGTCGATGACGGCGATCAGCGCGACGATCTTCCTCGTTTCGATCAGCTGGACGCTCATTACCGTCAAGATCCTCGACAACATCACCGAGCTTGCGCTCGGTCCCGCGGCAGCGTTCTCGGTGCTCGTCGTCGTCATCGTGTTCGTCGTCATCGCGGCAATCGGCCGGTTGCTTCGGCTCTTCCGTGCGCCGGGCAACCTGCCCATGACGAGCCTGCTCGGAGGATGAGCATGGACGCACCCCGCAATCCCGAGCGCGACTCGGTCGCTCCCGGAAGCGCCACGCCAAACGCGATCGGAAACTCATGACCGCGGAATCGATCGGCGTGGACGTCGAAGGCGTGTCCAAGCGCTACGCACATCGCGTCAAGGGCGAGGTGTACGCGGCGCGCGACGTGGTCCTGCACGTGAAGCCGGGCGAGTTCCTTACGCTGCTCGGGCCTTCGGGCTGCGGCAAGACGACAACCCTGCGGATGATCGCGGGCTACGAGATGCCGGACGCCGGGCGCATCCGCTTCGGCGGGCAGGACGTCACGCGGGAGCCCGCGAACCGACGGAACATTGGATTCGTGTTCCAGAATTACGCACTGTTCCCGCATCTCTCGATCTTCGAGAACGTTGCGTACGGGCTGCGTGTGCGCGGCATCGACGAGGCGGAAATTGCCCGCCGCGTCGGCGAGGTGCTCGTGCTCGTCGGACTGGCCGGCTACGAGCAGCAGTTCTCGAGCCAGCTCTCTGGCGGCGAGCAGCAGCGTGTCGCGCTTGCCCGCGCCATCGTCATCCGGCCGCGCGTGCTGCTGTTCGACGAGCCGCTGTCGAATCTCGATGCGAAGCTCCGCGTGCAGATGCGTCACGAGATCCGCGACCTGCAGCGCACGCTGGGAATCACGACGGTCTACGTGACCCACGACCAGGAAGAAGCGATGGCCGTGTCGGACCGGATCGCGGTGATGAGTGCGGGCAGCGTCGTCCAGGAAGGAACGGCCGAGGACCTCTATCACCGGCCCGCGTCGCAATTCGTCGCCCAGTTCGTCGGGCGCGTGAATCTGGTTCCGGGGCGTGTCACGAGCCTTGCGGGCGACGTGGCCAAGGTTGCGGCGCTGGGATCGACCGTCGACGCGCTGGTCGTTACCGCGGGGCTCGCGCCAGGCGCCGCCGCTCGCCTCGTCGTGCGTCCGGAATCCCTATCGATCGCGCCGGTTGCGCCGGGAAGCGGAGGGCTTACGGCGACCGTCACGTCGCGGACGTTCCTCGGCGAAAAGATCGAATACCTGTTGCGCTGTGCGGACGAGACGCTGCAGGTCGTGCGCTACGACGCCGGGCCGGGTGACGCCATGGCGGAAGGCGCCACGGTCGCGGTCCGCTTTGCGGAGGGTACGGTGACCGTATTGCCGGAGACCGTCGCCTCCCCGCCGTCGGAGTAAGCTCCATGCGCTCGTCTTCAATCCTCGTCGTCGGTTTCTGGAATCGCTCATGCATCGAATCGGCACCGGCCTCGTTTACATCCTGTTCGCAATCCTGCTGACGGGCGCGGTCGGCATCGAGGGCGCGAGCGCCGCCGATCCTGCGAACGCCGTCCACGGGTCTGCGGATCTGTACACCGCTCCGGGCGTCACGCTGGCGTGGGGCATCCTGCGGGGCCCGACCGAGGCCTCGACGCTCGTAGCCGTGCGCATCGTCGTTGCACCGGACGCGTTCGCCGCCGTCAGCATCGTGGGCATCGATCCCTTCACGCAGCGCGAGCAGGTGCTGTTGGCGCCGAGCTCGACGGCCGCCCGCATCGACGCTCGCATACCTCGTGCGCAATTCGCGGATTTCCCGCGCACGGAGTTTCGGCTGTTCGGGTCCATCCCCAAAGCGCCGGCGGATGCGCCGAAGCTGCTCGTCTATTACCTCGGCATACCCGACACGACGCCCGAGTTCGCCTCCGAGGCCGCGCTCGAAAATTACCTCACGTCGCGCATTACCCAAGCGGGCAAGAAGCCGTGACCCGAACTCTCACGCGTGCCGAGATCGCGCGCCTGCTCGATCATTCGGTGCTGAAGCCCGAAGCCACGGCCACCGACATCGAGGCCGGCGTCGAGGTGGTGCGCGCGTGGGGTATCGGCTACTACTGCGTCCAGCCGTGCTGGGTGACGCTTGCGGCTCGCGCGCTGGCAGGCGTCGACGCCAAGGTCGCGAGCGTCGTCGGCTTTCCGCACGGTGTCGATCGGGCGGACGTCAAAGCCAGCGCAGCAGCGCACGCAGTCGCCGACGGCGCCGGCGAGATCGACATGGTGCAGAACTTCGGCGCGCTGCGGAGCGGCCGGGCGGCACTCGTGGCGGCCGACGTCGAAGCGGTCGTCCGCGCCGTGCCCGGCATTCCGGTCAAGGTGATTCTCGAAACCACGGTGTTGACCGACGAAGAGAAGACGCTCGCGTGTCGTCTCGCGGTCGATGCCGGCGCCGCATTCGTCAAGACATCGACGGGGTTTCATCCAACCGGCGGCGCGACCGCTGCCGATGTGCGCCTGATGCGCGCGGCCGTCGGCCCGGCAGTGGGCGTCAAGGCTTCCGGCGGAATTCGCACACTCGGCGATGTGCTGGCGATGCTCGACGCGGGCGCGAACCGGATCGGGACGTCGGCGAGCGCGGCAGTTCTGGAAGCGGTGCTCTCGTGAAGCCGAAGCCCTGATTCTTGCGGCGCGACAAGCCGAGCGCGGCAAGACTGAGGCCAAGCAGTGCGAAGGTCGCGGGTTCTGGCACGGCTGAAGCGCCATTTGCGCGGACGACCGCTCGTGAGCCGTCCGTGAATTGAACCGAGAACGCAAGTGCGTTGCCGCTCAGTCCCTCGTTGAAGAAGTCGATGTTCGCGAGCGTCTTGCCGAAGATTGCGTCCGTGAGATCGACGACCTTGAATAAAGACCCACCGGACGCGAAATAGAGCCCGAGTTGACCGGCGCTGCCTCGTCCGAGAAACGCGACGGCATCCCCGTCGATCGCGGGATTACCGAAGGACGTGAAATCGCCGGCGCCGCCGGGAACGAGTGTGGACGTGCTCGCGACAATCCTGAGCGGTCCTCCGGCTGACGCGGTGAAAATTCCGGTGCCAACCGAGGTGGAAGCGGAAAAAGTCACCGTACCCGAACCGTCGATGGACGGGTCGCCAAGCAGCGTGAAGGTCCCGCCTCCGGGCGCAGGATCGCCGACGGCAACGAGCCTTCGGAGCAGCGTCGAGGCTCCACTCGGCTCCGCCGTGTAGATGCCGGAGACTCCCGTATTCGTGACCGCGTGGAAAGCGGCGGTCCCGTTCTCGATCGAAGGTTCGCCGACGGTCGTGAACGTCCCGCCGCTCGGGGCCGGATCTCCGACCGCCACGAGCCGCCGCAGGACCGTCGACGCTCCGCTCGGCGTCGCCGTATAGATACCGGACGCTCCCGTATTCGTAACTGCCTGGAATGCGACGGTCCCGGCGCTGTCGATCGAGGCGAGCGAACCGAAGGAGCTGAACAAACCGCCAGCCGGGGCGGAAGAGCCGGCTCGGGCGACGGCATTGAGTGTGCCGCTCGCCGTGTAGACACCCGCCGGCGAAGCGACGAACGCCGTGGTACCGCCACTGATCGTGGGAAGGCCGAACGCGGTGAAGATTCCGCCCCCGGGGGCTGCTGTCGATGAATCGGCCACCAGGCTTGGGACACCGCCTGTACCCGTATAGATGCCTCGCACCAGCGCCGTTTGACCGAGAAACGCCACCGTGCCGGCGCTGATAGACGGGGTTCCGAAGACGGCGAATACGGCTCCTCCGCTGCCAGGTGCGACGGTCGCACTATCCGCGATATCGGTGAACGTGAATGTGGGACCCGCCCACGCCAGGGACGCGCTGCCGATCACGGCGAGCAGTGCGATACCGATCGCGGTGACGGAGACTGATCTGCGGCGCCTGCCAATCGTGGGCCACGTTCGCATTTCGCACTTCCTTACGGAGCGATTGCCGGTCCCGGGCTCGACGCAAGCATATTTTGCACCCGAAAAATCGGATGTTTGCGTTTCAACGGCTTAGCGAACATCGGGTTGGAGCACCGGGTCAAGCTGTAAAGCGATCCGACGTGGGTCCGTGCATCGCTGGCTGCTGGCTCGAGGCGTCGGCAACGCCGAAAGACTCGAACGGGTTCGCGACCTCACAGCCACCTTCGCACGCGCGACGCGTATTGCGCATACGCCGCGCCGAACTTGGCGGCGAGCACCCGTTCCTCGGGCACGATTTGAAAGCGCGTGATGTAGAGCACGAAGATGACGGGCCCGGGCAGCGACCAGGCCGAACAGAGATAGGCAGCCCAGCCGACGAGGAGCAGGGTAAGGCCGACGTACATGGGATTGCGCGTGAACCGATAGATTCCCGATGTCACCAGTGCCGAGGCGTTCTCCGGCTTCAACGGATTGATGGTCGTTCGCGCCCGCCTGAACTCCAGATCTCCTGCCAGGGCGGTCGCTCCGCCGGCGACAGCGATGACAACGAACGCAAACAGTCGCGCCGCAAACGGCAGCTCGAGCGAGACGCGTTGCTCCGCCGCGAGCCACATCGCGGCTCCCACGAGGAACGCGACGGCGGGCGGAGGAATCTTGAGTTCGAGTGCGCGCATCATTCGCCTCACGCTATGTGGGCGGACTCGAGCGACCCGGTCCGCCGCGGCACGCGATAACCGGGCCTACGTCGCCACGGCCGCGCTAACCGGCTGCGCATCTGCCGCGTCGACCATCCTCTCGAGCATCGCTGCCCGCGACACGATCCGCACTCGCATCGGCTCCTCGCGCCCACGCAGCGCGACCTCCTTCGCCGGCAGCGAATCGAGCGCCAGTCCGGCGGTGCGGCAAACCTCCTCCGACAGCACGACCTCGCACTTCAGCACCTTCGACTGGTCCTGCAGCCGCGCCGTGACGTTGACAGCATCGCCGATCGCGGTAAAGACCCGATGATCGCTGTAGCCGATGTCGCCCAGGATCACCTCGCCACCGTGAATGCCGATGCCGAATTGCACGGGCTCACCGAGGTTCTCCCTGAACACCTGGTTGAAGCGATCGACGTTCCGCGCTATGAGCGCCGCGGCGCGTATCGCCTGGCGGCTCGCTGTCGCGGCGTCCGTCGCCACACCGAACAGCGCGAGCACACCATCGCCCAGGAACTGGTTCGGCGCACCGCCGGCCTCGATGACCGCCTGCGACACCGCTTCGACAAAGCGATTGATGATGAACACGATGTCGTACGGCATCCGCTGTTCGGCGAGCCGCGTCGAGCCCCGCATGTCGACGAACATGCTCACGACGTGCCGTTCCATGCCTTGCGCTCGCATCGTCGCGCGCGCTTGCGACATGTCCGCATTGGGCGGCAGCAGCGGGACGATGGCGACATCGGATTGCGGACGCAGCTGGCATGCGAGCCGGACCGGCGAATCGGGTCCAAATCCCGCTCGCTCCAGCACGGCGCGCTCGCCGGGTGACGGCGGCGGCAACCCCGAACGATCGCCGATGATGCGAATGCGGCATGTCGAGCACCGGCCGCGTCCTCCGCAGACGCTCGCATGCGGAATGTTGAAGCGCCAGCTCGATTCCAGCACCGAGAGCCCTCGTGGCACGCGAACCGTCTTGCCGTCGGGGTAAGTGATTCGGATCAATCCTCGGCGGCGCTCGTTCAACGCGCGCGTGCCGCGGGCCACGAAGACGAGCACGATCGACGCGAGCCACGCGATGAGCGTGTAGTCGCGGATCTCGGCGAGCCGATCGAGCTGCTCGCGCGTGCCGACCTGGCCCGGCGACAGATGCGCCTCGGTCCACTCCGGAAGCGCACTCAGTGCAGCGACGGTTCGTCCCGATTGGTAGTAGCCCAGCAACGCGAGCGTCGGCAGCAGCACCGCAACGGTCAGCAGATACGGCGCAGCGCGCCGGAAGAACGGTTTCAATCGCAGCCAGAAGTAGATCCCGATCGAGCCGTGCACCCATGCGACGACCAGCGCCACGACCTGCAGCATCCCGCGCTCCGGCGACGCCACCCAGAACAAATGCAGCGCCTGCGCATAGCCGCGCTCGACACCGAAAACGTCGAGCGCCACGCGTTGGCCGACGACGTGCGCCGTCAGCAGCAACGGGATGGACAGCCCGGTGACGAGCTGTACGCCTTCCATCACGCGCCAGCGAAAGTGCCGGCGCTCGTAAAGTGCCCACAGACCGAGCGCGGCATGGGTCGCCAGCGCGGAGTAGAGGATCAGCGTGCCGAGCAGGCTTTGCCAAAGCATGACGTGATACTCGAGGCCCTCCTCCATCGCCGCGAGCGAGATGTTGCCGAGCGCGTGATTCGCGAAGTGCGTGACGAGGTACGAATAGAGGACGATGCCGCTGGCAAGGCGCAAACGGCGTACGGGAAGCGTCCGCTTTCGCGCCCGCCCCGCAGCGCTCGCGGTGGAACCCCGCACGCGTTCCGCTTCTGCCACCATGCAAACGGCTCTCAGTAGCCTGCCTTGGTGTACACGTGGAGTCCCGCGTCGAGCACCCACCAGACCCACTTCGGGACCGCCTTGAACGGGATGCTGTTGTATCCGTCCTCCCGCTTCGGGCGGCCGTTCACCATCGCCTTGGTGATCGTCGCGGGTTGCCCGGCCACTTCATCGCATTCCCAGTTGCCGCGGTCCTTCACCTTGCAATTGTTGAACTTGCCGGAAGGCTGCGTCGAGCCGACCACCCAGTACAGAACCTCCTGCTTGCTCACGCTCGCGCGAAAGCGATAACGATCGCCGGCCACCATCTTGCCCTTGCATGCGAGTCCTTCCCAATCGCCTTGCTCGCAGCGAACGGTGTAGACCGTACGCTCGCCTTCGTACGTGATCTTGTCGCTTCCCCACAACGCTATCCCGAGCGCGACCACGACGACGGCGACGATCGCCCATTTTGCGCACATTGCTCCTCCGGCCGGCGCTTCGAATGTCGCGCCGCGCACGGAGTTTACCCACTCGGGCAGCGCATGGCACGCAGCGTTGCCATTTGCGTTCCGCTCCGCGGCTTGTCCGTCACGCGGTCGCCGGGCGATAATGCGAATCCTTTTCCTTCGCATCACGAACCATGGCCGATTCCGCCAATCCGCTGCTGCAGCCGTGGCAAACCCCATTCGGGCTGCCGCCCTTCGACGAGGTCGACGCCGAGCACTACCTTCCTGCGTTCCTTCACGCCATGCACGCTCACCGCGCGGAAGTCAACGCGATCGCTGCGAATCCCGACGCGCCGACGTTCGACAACACGATTGCCGCACTCGATCGCTGCGGCGACGGCCTGCATCGGATCGAGCGGCTCTTCTTCAATTTGACCGCTTCCGAGACGTCGCCGGATCTGCAGGCGATCGAGCGCGACATTTCACCGCAACTCGCCGCGCATCACAGCGCGACGGCGATGGATGCCAAGCTCTTCGCGCGCATCGAAGCCGTGCACGCGCGGCGCGACGAGTTGCCGGCCGGCGGCGAGGAGCGGCGTCTCACCGAGCGCGTCCATCTCGACTTCGTTCGCGCGGGCGCCCGGCTTTCGCAGGACGCGAAGGCCCGCTACGCCGCGATCGTCGAGCGGCTCGCCGCGCTCCAGACGCGATTCATGCAGAACATCCTCGGGGATGAAGCCGAGTACCGGTTGCCGCTGGTTGACGAGCGCGACTTTGCCGGCCTTCCGGACTACGTGCGGGCGGCAGCGCGCGAGGCAGCGCAGGAACGCGGCGTCGATACGCCCGGCATCATCACGCTGTCGCGTTCGCTGATCGTGCCCTTTCTCACGTTCTGCGAGCGCCGCGACCTGCGGGAGCAGGCGTACACCGCCTGGACGACGCGCGGCGAGCACGACGGTGCGCGCGACAACCGGCCGCTCGCGCGCGAGATCCTCGCGCTTCGCAACGAGCAGGCACGCCTGCACGGCTTCGACAACTATGCGCAATACGCGCTCGAGGACCGCATGGCCGGCACGCCGGACGCCGTGGCGCATCTGCTCTCCCAGGTGTGGGAGCCCGCCAAGGCGCGGGCCGCGGCCGAGCGCGATGCGCTCGCAGCGCTCGCGAAGGCGGAGGAAGCGTCGCATCCGATCGAGCCGTGGGATTGGCGCTTCTACGCGGAGAAAGTCCGCAAGGAGCGCTATCACCTGGACGACGAGGAGCTGAAGCCATATTTTTCCCTCGAGCGGATGCGCGCGGCGATGTTCGATTCCGCGCACCGGCTCTTCGGGCTCTCGTTCGTCGCGCGCCCCGATGTCCGCGCTTATCATCCGGACGTTGCGGTGTTCGAAGTTCGGGGCGGCGACGACAACCTTGTCGGCGTCTTCCTGAGCGACAACTACGCGCGCCCGAACAAGCGTGGGGGCGCGTGGATGAGCGCGTTTCGCTGGCAGTCCCGCCGCGACGGCGAGACGTTGCCGATCATCGTCAACAACAACAATTTTGCGAAGGGCGCCACCGGCACGCCTGCCCTTCTGTCGGCGGACGACGTGCGCACGCTCTTCCACGAGTTCGGGCACGGCTTGCACGGGCTTTTGTCGCAGGTGACGTACGAGCGGCTGTCCGGCACCAACGTGCTGAGGGATTTCGTCGAGCTGCCATCCCAGCTCTTCGAGCACTGGGCGTTCGAGCCCGAGGTACTGCGTCGCCACGCAGTGCATTACCAAACCGGCAAGCCGATCCCCGAGGATCTGATCCAGCGTCTCAAGGCGGCGCGCCGCTTCAACCAGGGCTTCGAGACGGTCGAATATACCGCCAGTGCATTGCTCGACATGGCCATCCATGCGGACACCGACCCGTCGGGCGTGGACATCACCGAATTCGAGCGCAAGGAGCTGCAGCGGATCGGGATGCCGCCCGAGATTCTGCCGCGTCATCGGCTTCCGCACTTCGGACACCTGTTCGCAAGCTCCGCATACGCAGCAGGCTACTACGTCTACATCTGGGCCGAGGTCCTCGACGCAGACGGGTACGGCGCATTCGTCGAAGCCGGCAGCCCTTTCGATCGCGCCGTCGCCGAGCGCGTCAGGCGTTTCATCTATTCGTCGGGCGGTACGCTGCCGCCGGCTGAAGCGTATCGCTCGTTCCGCGGTCGGGATCCGCGCGTCGAGCCGCTGCTCGCGCAGCGGGGGCTGGCGGAGGAGCCCGAGCCCGCCTGATCGATGGCGCTGCCTCTGCGCGGGCTGAGTGCGGAAGTCGCGCTGCGACCGCGTCAACGGACGTCATCCTAGAGCGTGAAGCGCTCCGACATTTCCGCCTGCAGCCTCGCGAGCCGCGCCACCATGGGCGACAGGTTGAGCCCGGTGTCGCGTTTGAGCTCCAGCGCCTGGGCTTTCATTTCCGCGAGCGAAACGTCGACGGGCTTGCCCGCGGCGGCCAAGACGATGACATTGCCGGTCGAGCATTCCGGCAGCACGCACGTCCTCTCGGCGAACGCCGCGTCCATCCGCTTGATACCCGCCGCAAGGCCTCGCCGCCGATTGAGGAAGTTGGTGACGAACATTCCTTCCTCGGTCAATCGCGCGCGGCAAGCCGCGTAGAACGGCGGCGTGTCGAGCATTCCGACGTTGCACTTGGCATCGAACCCATCGACCATGATGAGATCGAAGCGGCGGCGCGTCGACATCACGTAATCGTGGCCATCGGCGATCTCGATCGCGAGTCGCCGCGGATCGTCGGGCAGCTCGAAGTACTCTTCCGCAGCACGGACGACGGCCGGGTCGATCTCGATCACGGTGAGGCGCGCATGCGGACGGTAGCGGTAAAGGAACTTCGGCAACGACGCAGCGCCCAATCCGATCAGCAGCACATGCCGGGGCCGCCGCAGGCCCGGGCGCAGCAGCAACGCGATCATCATGTCGCGCGTGTACTCGAGCTCGAGCGCCCACGGCCGCGAGACGCGCATCGCGCCCTGGATCCAGTGCGATCCGAAGTGGAGGTAGCGTATTCCCCGCTCTTCGCTGATCTCGATCGACGGCGCCGTCATTGCGGCCTCCGCGTCGGCTGCGCAGCCTCGACATTGCCGTTGCCCGCCGCCTCAATCGCTTGGCGACGCTCGCCCGCCTTTCTCATTCGTCGCCGGCGCTCGCGAAGTAGCTGCGGCTGTCGTCGAGGAAGTGCGGGCCCGCGTCGGAGCGCACGGCCGTGCCGATGCCGGAGTTGGTGAGCACTTCGAGCAAAAGCGCGCTCGACACGCCGCCATCGATGATGTGCACCGAGCGCACGCCTTCGCGTACGGCCGACAGCGCCGCCTCGACGCGCGGCCGCAACTCGGCGTTGACGACACCGTCGCGCAGCAGCGCCTCCGCCTCCCTCGCCGTCAGCACGAAAGCAAGCCGGCCGTCGCGGTCATGGATGCCCGGCACGTTGGTCATGAGGATCAGCTTCTCCGCGTGCAGCGTGCGGGCGAGCGCGCCGGCAAACGCGTCCGAGTTGATGTGATACGCCGTGCCGTCGGCGCCCACGCCGATCGGCATGATCACCGGGATGAAGCCGCGCGACATGAGCAGGTGCACGACGTCCGGATCGATGCTCTCCACTTCGCCAACAAGTCCGAAATCAGCCGCAGCACCACCCGCCTCGTCGGGCGGCAGCACGAGCTTACGCGCATGGATGAAACGGCCGTCCTGTCCGCTCAGTCCGACGGCCTTCGCGCCGAATCGGGTGATGAGTCCGACGAGCTCCTGGTTGATCTCGCCCAGCACCATCTCGATGACGTTCAGCGTCGGCTCGTCGGTCACGCGAATGCCCGACTGCCGGCGGTTCTCGAGGCCCATCGTGTGCAGGAGGTCGTCGATTCGCCAGCCGCCGCCGTGAACGATGACGGGATTCATCCCGACGAGACGCAGGAGCGCCACATCGCGCGCGAAGCCTTCCCTCAGCGCCGGATCGGCCATTGCGCCGCCGCCGAAGCGGATGATCAGCGTCGAGGCGTGGAATGCACGGATGAAGGGCAACGCCTCGGCGAGAATGCGCGCCTTCTGCATCGGCGTGACGACGGCGTTCGCGCCGATCGGGATACCCTCCGCGCTCATGAGGCGCTCCCGATGAACAGCGTGCGCTGGTGGCTGTCGAGCCCGGGCCTCACGCGCTCGCTCCCGTCGATGGCGACGATCCGTGCCGAATGCGCAGCGCCACCAGCAGCCGCGACACCATGTTGTAGGCGGCAACCGTCGCCACGATCTCCAGCACGCCACGCGCGTCGAAGCGCGCGGCGACGCGGGTCATGAGCGTCTCGGGAACCTCGATGTCGCGCGTCATGGCATCGGCGAGCTCGAGCGCCAGTCGATCGTCGTCGGTAAAGGGATCGTCGGACGCCGAGTTCTCCTCTCGCGGCGCCATGCGCCAGCGTTTCACGGCTTCCATCTTGGCGTCCGACACGCCTGCCGCCCGTGCGGGCGCCACGTGCTCGTCGAACTCGAACGCCGCGCGATTCAGCACGGCGATCCTCAAGATCACGAGCTCGCGCAGCGCTGGAGGCACGGTCGTGTGCTTGCGCACCGCCGTGAGGAATTTTTCCCAGCCTGAGGCAATCGGCGCGCTGTTGAGTAGCGCCTGGTACAAAGGCGAGATGCCGCCGCGCTCTCTCGCGATGGAGCGCTCGACTTCGGCGAGCTCCGGACGCGTGCCGGGCTGGACGAGCGGGATGCGACACGGCGACGTCATGGCAGCGATCTCCGATTCACGAAACGAGTCGATGGATGAAACGATGCAGGAGTGGCGCTAAAGCTCGTTTGCACGTGGGGTCTATTCCGCCGTGATCTTCTTGTCGCGGATCAGCTTGCCCCACTTCGCGGTGTCCTGGCGAACGAGCGCCGCCAGATCCTCGGGCGTCGATGCCATCGGCACAGCGCCGCTTGCGGCGAGCCTTTCGCTGACTGCCGGTGTCGCGAGCACCGCACGCACCGCGCGATTCAGCGCGGCGACGGTTTCGGGCGGCGTCTTTGCGGGAACGTAAATCGCATACCAGTTGTTGGAGTCGACGCCCGCAATGCCCTGCTCCGCGAACGTCGGCACGTCGGGCAGAGCGGGATGCCGCTTGGGTGCGGCGAGCCCGATCGCCTTGAGCTTGCCGCCTTTCACCTGCGTGATAAGACCGGGAATGTCGCCGAAGAACGCCGCGACCTGGCCGCCCATGACGTCGGTGATGGCGGGCGCCGCGCCTTTGTAGGGGACGTGCAGGAGGTTCGCCTTCGTCGCATCCGCGAGCTGCTCTCCCGCGAGATGAGGGATGCTGCCGATGCCCGTCGAGGCAACTGCCGTCGGCTGCGCGCGCTTCTTCGCGTTGGCAATGAATTCCGGCACCGTGTTGGCCGGATCGTTGACGTTGACGACCAGCAACTCGTCGTTGCTCACGACGAGCGATACGGGCGCGAAGTCCCGCTGCACGTCGTACGGCAGCTTGTCGTACAGCACGGGATTGACGGCAACGGCGCCGACGCTCGTGAGCCACAGCGTCGTGCCGTCGGGTGTCGATCGGGCGACGGTCTCGGCTGCGATCGCTCCGTTGCCGCCGGGCTTGTTGTCCACGATCACGCGTGTGCGGAGCTGCGCGCCGAGCGGTTCGGCGATCGAGCGCGCGACGAAATCCACCGGTCCGCCGGCGGGAAAGGCGACAATGATGCGAGTCAGGCGCTCGCTCTGCGCGTGTGCCGGCCCGATCGCGAGCCGGCCCAGAATGAACAGCGCGGCCGCCGCTGTCGTGACGAAGCGCATCATAGGTAGTTGCCCTGTGCCGAATCCGTTGCGCGCATTGTAAAGGTATGCAAATCCGGGGCGGGCAGGTTGTGGCGTGCATCCTTGCGTGGCTATGATCGCGCCGGTCGCTTTAGGAAGGACGTGAGTCAATCGAAGATACTGCTGGTCGACGACGACGTCGAGCTGCTCGACATGCTGCGCACGTACCTCGCGCGCGACGGGTTCGACGTGATCGTCGAGAGCGACGCCGAAGCCGGGGTCGCGGCCGCCCTCGCCGGCGACTTCCAGCTCGTCGTGCTCGACGTGATGATGCCGCGGCTCTCGGGAATCGACGCGCTCACGCAGATCCGGCGCGCGAGCCGAGTCCCCGTCCTCATGCTCACGGCGAAGGGCGACGAGGCCGATCGCATCGTCGGTCTCGAGCTCGGCGCGGACGACTACGTGCCGAAGCCGTGCGCGCCGCGCGAGCTCGCGGCCCGCGTGCGCGCGATCCTGCGCCGCACCCAGTCCAACGAGACGGCGGATGGGGATGCCGCAATCGAAACGGGCCCGCTCAAGCTCGTGCCGCAGCAGCGCCGCGCCGAATGGGACGGGCGGCCGCTCGATCTAACCAGCACCGAATTCAACCTGCTCGAAGCGCTCGCGCGCAACGCCGGGCGCCCCGTCAGCAAGGAGACGCTGTCGGAGCACGCGCTGGGCAGGCCGCTCACCCGATTCGACCGCAGCATCGACGTGCACATGAGCAGCATTCGCCGCAAGCTCGGCACGCTCCCCGACGGCCGCTCATGGATACAGACGGTCGTGCGTCAGGGCTATCAGCTCGTCCGCGAGTAACGCCCGGTCACAGGATGGACATAAACGCGAACGGGTCCCTCTAGATGGGTCGCCTCTTCTGGAAGTTCTTCTTCATTCTCGTGCTGGCGCAAGCGACGACGATCGTCGGCGTGTCTTCGGCGATCTGGCTACGGCACCGCGGTGCCCTCGAGGCACCCGCGTCGGGACCTCCCGCTGCCGGGGCGCGCGAAGAGCGCGACCGTCCCCCGCCGCCAGGGGAGCACCGCCCCGGTGAACGCCCCCGCGCCGGTGGGCCGGCGCGGGCGCTGGTGCTGCACTTCCCCATCGAGCCGATCATCGGCGGAGTGCTTGCGAGCCTCGCGGTGGCGGCGCTTCTCGCGTGGTACGTGTCGAAGCCCATTCGGTTCCTGCGGGGCGCGTTCGACGCTGCGGCCCGCGGGGATCTCGACGCCCGCATCGGCAGCGGCCTCGGCGGGCGCCGCGACGAGCTCGCCGATCTCGGCCGGGATTTCGACCGCACGGCGGCGCAAATCAAGGGCTTGATCGAGGCGCAGCGCCGGCTTCTGCACGACGTGTCCCACGAACTGCGCTCGCCGCTCGCGCGCCTGCAGGCCGCGGTCGGGCTCGCACGCCAGCATCCCGACAACATCGACGGCGCGATGGACCGCATCGATCGCGAAGCGGAGCGCATGGACAGGCTCGTCGACGAGATCCTGACGCTGTCGCGCGTGGAATCCGGGATGAGCGCGCAGCGGAACGACAGCGTGGAGATCGCGGCGCTCGTCCGCGACGTCGTCGAGGATGCGACGTTCGAAGCGCGTGCCCGCGCGAAAGCCGTCACCCTCGATGCCGACGTCGCCGCGCTCGAGACGGCGAGCGTCAAAGGCAACGCCCAGCTCCTGCACCGCGCGCTCGAGAACATCGTGCGCAATGCGATGCGCCACGCGACCGACGGCGGCAAAGTCGTCGTCGCGGGAACGGGCGACGCCGCGGCAGGGACGCTCGCGATCACCGTCGCGGACAACGGGCCCGGTGTGCCGCACTCGGAGCTCGCGTCGATCTTCGAGCCGTTCTTTCGCGGCAGCGGAGCCAAGGACGCGCGCGGCCACGGTCTCGGGCTCGCGATCGCGCGGCGCGTCATCGAGGCGCACGGCGGACGCGTCGAGGCCGCGAATCGCGCGCAGGGCGGCCTCCTCGTGACGCTGCAGCTGCCTGCGTCCATTCCTTCGTGATCGCGAGGGTACTGAGCCGCCTGCTTTACGCAGTTTTACGTGCCTTTAACCCTGCTTAACGCGGACAGGATCGATACTGGTTGCGGCAGGCACCGCACTGCGTCATATTTCCGCGCCTTGCCGCAGTCGCAATTCCGCACGAACCGGAACAGGAGCTCACCGCATGCTGGATCATCTTCCCGGAGCGCATCGATCATGACTGCGCTCGCACCGAACGCGGCCAATGTCACCATCGACCGGGCGCTTGCCGACTACGCGCTCGACGATCGGATCGTCCGCGCGCTTTCGCTCGCCGTTCACGACGTGGTTGCGCGCCTCGTTGCCCTTCGCGAGGCGGAGCGCGGCGCCGCGTCGGCGAACGAGGGGCCACGCCAGTTTCGCTTCGCCGGCTTCGCGCTCGACGTGCTCGAATGCCGGCTCGTAGCTCCCGCCGGCGGCGTCATCCGCTTGCCGGGCCTCGAGTATCGGCTGCTGCGCGCGTTCGTCGACCAGCCGCGGCGAGTCCTGAGCCGCAGCGTGCTCGCGTTAACGACGCGGCGCGACGGAACGAACTACCCTTCCGAGCGAACGATCGCCGTCTACATCGCCCGCCTGCGGCGCCGCCTCGCCGCAGGCGGCGGCGAAGCGCTGATCTCGACGGTGCGGCACGCCGGGTACATCCTCGACGCCGACGTGGTGCCCGCATGAGCGCCGTTCGAATCGCGTGCGCCGCGCTCGCGCTGGCCGCGGCAATCGGCGTCACCGTTGACGCCGCCGCGCAATACGGCGGCCCGGGCGGCGGGGTTGGCCGAGGCGGAATGGGTGGTATGGGTGGGCAGCGAGGCGGCCCTTCGCAGGACGCCATGCACCGCGACACCATGGCCGACGCACCGCTCAATCCCGGCGCCGTCGTCCAGCTGGAGCTTGACCGGCTCGAGGACGATCTCAAGATGACCCAGGTGCAGTTCGACGCGTGGCGGCCTTATGCGGACAAGGTCACGAAGCTCGCGGACGACGTTACGAGAACCCGCGCCGACGCGCGGAGCCGCGCATCCGCGGCCGGGAATGCCGTCCAGCACCTGGAAGAGATCGCGAACGTCGCGGGCAGTCGAGCGACCGCGGTCGACGACATCGTCGTCGCGGGACGCGCGTTCTACTCGACGCTCAACAGCGACCAGAAGGCGATCGCCGACCGCCGGATGTGGATGCCGGTGTCGCTGCTCGTGACGGGAGTCGTTCCGCCCGGAATGATGGACGCCATCGCGCGCAGCAGCGGACGCCGCCCGCCGCTGTAGTCCGCCATCGAAACGTAGGGGCGCTCGTCCGCGCTACGCTTCGCTCGGGATCGCGCGCACCGACAGCACGCCTTCGATCGCGGCGATCGCCGCGACGGCGGCCTGTGGCACGGGGCTGTCGACGTCCACGAGCGTGTACGCCATCTCGCCGCGCGACTTGTTCACCATGTTGTGGATGTTGAGGCCGCCGTGGCCCATCGCGAGCGAGATCTGGCCCAGCATATTGGGGACGTTCGAGTTGGCGATCGCGACGCGATACGGCGACTCCCGCACCATGTCGACATTGGGAAAGTTGACGGCGTTGGCGATCGTGCCGTTCTCGAGGAAGGCGCGCACCTCGTCCACCACCATCACCGCCGAGTTGACCTCCGCCTCCTCGGTCGACGCACCAAGATGCGGCAGCGCGACGACGCCGGGCTCGGACTTGAGCGCAGCCCGCGGAAAGTCGCACACATAATATTTGAGCTGACCGCGCCGCAGGGCCGCCTTGACCGCCTCGTCGTCCACCAGCGCGTCGCGGGCGAAGTTGAGCAGCACCGAGCCGGGTTTCATCGCCGCAAGGCGGGTGGCGTCGATCATGTGGCGCGTCACTGGCAGCAGCGGCACGTGCAGCGTCACGAAATCGGCGCGCTTCAGGAGCTCCTCGACGCTCTGCGCCTTGTGGACGCTCGACGGGAGCCGCCAGGCGGCGTCGACCGTGATCTCGGGATCGAAGCCGACGACGTTCATTCCGAGCTTGATCGCGGTATCGGCGACCAGACTGCCGATCGCCCCGAGGCCGAGGATGCCGAGCGTGCGGCGAGGCAGCTCGACGCCGGCGAACGCCTTCTTGCCCTCCTCGACCTGGCGATCGAGATCGCCCGCGCTGGGATCGAGCTTCGACACGAAGGCCAGCGCAGGGACCACGTTGCGCGCCGCAAGCAGCAGCGCCGCAAGCACGAGCTCCTTCACGGCATTGGCGTTGGCGCCCGGCGCGTTGAACACGGGCACGCCGCGCTTCGACATCTCGGCCACCGGGATGTTGTTCGTGCCCGAGCCGGCGCGGCCGATCGCCAGCACGCTGCGCGGGATGTCCATCGCGTGCATGTCGTGGGAGCGCACGAGGATCGCGTCGGGCCGCTCGACCGACTTGCCGACGAGATAGCGCGGCGGCGGCAGCCGCTCGAGGCCCTCGCCGGCGATGTTGTTGAGGACGAGGACCTGCAGCGGGCTTGCCATCAGCCGTACTGCTGCTCGAACTGCTTCATGTACTCGACGAGCGTGCGCACGCCTTCGAACGGCATCGCGTTGTAGATCGACGCGCGCATTCCGCCGACGGCGCGGTGGCCCTTGAGCTGCTCCATCCCGGCTTCCTTCGCCCCCAGTAGGAACGCCGAGTCGAGCGACTCGTCGCGGAGGTGAAAGCGCACGTTCATTCTCGAGCGGTCGATCTTGCGGGCCGGCGCGCGATAGAACTCGGTGGTGTCGAGATAGTCGTACAGAAGCGCCGCCTTGGCGATGTTCTTCTTCTCGATCGCGGCCACGCCGCCCTGCGCGAGCAGCCACTCGAACACGAGACCCGCGATGTAGATCGCCCACGTCGGCGGCGTGTTGACCATCGAGTCACCCGCCGCCTGCTCCTGCCAGTGGAACGCCGACGGCGTGATCGGGAGCGCGCGATCGAGGAGATCGTTGCGCACGATCACGAGCGTCAGTCCGGCCGTTCCGGCATTCTTCTGCGCGCCGGCGTAGATCACGCCAAACTTCGAGACGTCGATCACCTTGGACAGGATGTGCGACGACATGTCGGCGACGAGCGGCACGTCGCCCGTGTCCGGTGTCCAGTGGTATTCGATCCCGCCGATGGTCTCGTTGGTGCAGATGTGCACATAGGCGGCGTTGCGGTCGAGCTGCCACGTGCCGAGCGCAGGAATACTGGTGTAATTCGTGTCCTCGGACGAGGCGACGATCCTCACCTGGCAATATTTACGGGCTTCCTTGATCGATTTCTTCGACCACTCGCCGGTGTTGACGTAGTCGGCGACGGTGCTGCGGCCGAGCAGATTCATCGGGACGATGGCGTTCTCCGCAATCGCGCCGCCTTGCAGGAACAGCACGCTGTAGTCGTCGGGGATCGCGAGCAGCGTGCGGAGGTTTTTCTCCGCCTTCGCCTGGATGCCCATGTAATCCTTGCCGCGATGGCTCATTTCCATCACGGACATGCCGGTGCCGTGCCAGTCCAGCATCTCGGCGGCGGCCTGCGCAAGCACACTCTCGGGCAGCGCCGCAGGCCCGGCGCTGAAATTGAACACTCGCATGGAACAAACGCGAATCGATTCGCGCGACGTGAAGGAACCTCGATTTTAGCAGGTCGCGTGCCGCGCGCTCGCAGTGTAGGCGCGCCTGCCCGCTCTACGTCGCTGCGGCAAACACCCAGAGATCGTTCACCGGCAGCTCGAGATAGCCCTCGCCGCCCGGACGGGGGTCGCTTCCGTAGCCCCGCAGCCGCAAGGTCCCGAGCTTGAAGAGATGCTCGCTGCGATCGCCCATGAACATGGCGGTGATGAGCTCCGCGGGAATGCAGTTCTCTCCCGGCCCGTTCGCGATGCGCATCCGCTCGAGGCGGATGATTCCCATAGCCTTGTCGCCGACCGCCAACTTGCCGCGCGACGTTCCCCACAGGCGGAACCCATCGCCCGCGAGCAGCGCGCGGTCCTGCGCGACCTCGGCGATGGTGCCGGGCAAATGATTGTTGCTGCCCATGAATTCCGCCGTGAATTGCGACTGCGGGCGGTTGTACATGTCCTCCGGCGTACCCTGCTGCTCGATCTGACCGTAATTGAGCAGCAGGATCTTGTCCGACATCGCCATCGCCTCGGTCTGGTCGTGCGTGACGACGAGCGCGGAGAGCCCGAGCCGCACGATGAGCTCGCGCAGCCACGCTCGCGCTTCCTCGCGCAGCTTCGCGTCGAGGTTGGAAAGCGGCTCGTCCATCAGTACGACGGGCGGGTTGTAGACGAGCGCGCGGGCGATCGCGACCCGCTGCTGCTGACCGCCCGACAGCTGATGGGGCAGCCGCTGTGCAAGCGCGCCGAGGCCGAGATTTCCGAGCGCCTGCGTCACGCGGTCGCCGACCTCGCTCGCCGGCACGTTGCGCAGGCGGAGTCCATACGCGACGTTGTCGAACACGGTCTTGTGCGGCCACAACGCATACGACTGGAAGACGAGACCCAGGTTGCGCTTCTCGGCAGGGATGTCGATTCCGGCCGCGCTGTCGAACAGCACGGCGTCGCCGATCGCGATGCGCCCGCGCGACGGCTCTTCGAGCCCGGCGACGGAGCGCAAGAGCGTCGTCTTGCCGCTGCCCGATGCGCCCAGCAGTGCCACGACCTCGCCGGGCGCGAGCGTCATCGACACGCCCTTCAGGATCTGGTTGTCGCCGTACTGCAGATGCAGGTCGGTCACGACCAGGGAATTGCCGGTTTTACTCATGGAGGCGCACCCCGAAGCGCAGCGCAGCGGCGAGGCCGATGGCGACGAGTCCGATGTTGATGAGCGACAGCGCGGCAACCTGGTCGATCGCTCCCGCGCCCCACAGGGAAACGAGCATCGAGCCGATCACCTCGGTGCCCTGTCCGAGCAGATACACGCCGGTCGAATACTCCCGCTCGAAGATCATGAACACGAGGAGCCAGCTCGCGAGGAGACCGAAGCGGATGAGCGGCAGCGTCACATCTTTCAGCACGCGCGATGGAGCGGCGCCCACCGTGCGCGCAGACTCCTCGAGCTCGGGCGCGATCTGCAGCAGCGCGCCGGTGATGAGCCGCAGGCCGTACGCGAGCCATACGACGGTGTACGCGACCCAGACCGAGATGATCGTGTTGCGAAGCTCCTTCAATCCCGGCACGAACAAAAAGAGCCACAGGAAAGCGAGGCCGGCGAGAAGGCCGGGAACCGCACGCGGTATCAGCACGAGGTAGTCGAGAACTCGCGCGACGGCGCCGTGCTGCCGATGCCCGGCGAGACCCACGGCGGCATAGCAGGCGACCGCGACCGCTCCGCCCAGCGTGCCGATCAAAAGCGTGTTGACGATCGCGCGCACCTGGTCCGACTGATCGAAGACCTGCCGGAAATTCGCGAGCGTCAATACTTCGCTCAACTTGATCCCCTCGCCCCACTGCTCCACGAACGCCCGCAAGGCAATCCCGGAGATCGGCACGACGATGGTGAAGGCGAGCCAGAGCAGCACGATCGCGAGCGCCGCCCACTTCCAGCCGCCGAGCGGCAGCGTCTTCTGCCGTGTCGCCTTGCCCTTGACCGACACGTATTTGCCGGCCGTCTTCAGCAGCCACCGCTGCAGCAGCACGAGCGGGAACGTGACGGCGATGATGCACACGGCCACCGCAGCCATCAGGTGGTACGACGGCGTGCCGAGCTTGTTGGTGAGCTTGTACAGGTAAGTCGCCAGCACGAGGTGGCCTTCCGGATCGCCCAGCACCAGCGGCAATCCGAAGAGCTCGAAACCGAGGAAGAAGACCAGCACCGCGGCGTATAGCAGCGCCGGCATCGTCATGGGCAGGCTCACGTGGAGCGCGACCTTGAGCGGATTCGCGCCCACGATGCGCGCGGCTTCCTCGACGTCGGAGCCCAGGCTCTTGAGCGCCGCCGATGAATAGAGGTAGACGTGAGGAACGTGCGTGAGTCCCGCGATCACAGCGATCGAGAGCAGCGAATAGACGTTCCAGGGAACGTCGCCGAACACGTCCTTCGCCCACAGCGAGTAGAAGCCCACGGGGCCCATCGCGACCACGTATCCGAACGCGAGCACCATCGGCGACACGAATACCGGCACCAGCACGAGCACCTCGATCGTCCGCTGCCAGGGAAGGTCCGTGCGCGTGAGCAGGAAGGCGAGCGCGGCGCCGAGGGGAAGCGCGATCACCGCCATACCCGTCGCGATGAGGAGCGAGTTGAGGAACGCCGTCCAGAAATCCGGATCCTCGAAGATGAACGCGTAGGACCCGAGGCCGAGGTGCCGCGCAGGATTGAAGAACGGCGCGTTGAGGAAGCTCTGCCAGAAGATCAGCAGCACCGGCGCCAGCACGGCGACCGCGGTCAGCGCAGCGACCGTGTACCGGGGCAGACTGAAGGCGCGGGACGTCATGGCATGCGGCCTGCGTCCCGCGACGCGGGCGCAACCGCGATCACTTGCGGCCGAGCGCCGCCTGCCACTGCTTCAGGAATTCAAGCCGCTTCGCCTGATCGAGCCCCTGCAGGAGATCGGTGTTCACGGCGATCGGCTTGACGGCGCTGCCCATCTCTTTCGCGAACGCGACGCCCGAATCCTTGCCCGTCATGTCGGTACGCACCGAGTAGAGCTCGGCTTGCTCGGCGGTGATCGTCTGCCCGCGCTTCGACAGAAGGTAATCCACCCACAGCCGGCCGGCGTTGGGATTCTTCGCGTTCTTCGCAACGAACAGAAGGCGCGACAGCACGAGCGTGTAATCGGTCGTGAAGGCGATGCCGATCGACGGATCCTTCTTCGCGCGCGTCAGCGCATACGATCCCAGGATGTTGTAGCCGATGAGGTTCTCGCCCGAGGCGATGCGCTCCATCATCGTGCCGGTCGAGCTCTGCAGGTTCGCCCCGCGCGCGCCCATCGCCTTCACGAGATCCCAGAACGCGGGGTTGTACTTCGCGTCCTGGTTCACGAGCATGAACCCGACGCCCGATTTCTCCGCATCGTACGTCGTGACCTTCTTCTGGTATTTGTCCGCTTTGGTCGTCAAGAGCTTCGTGAAGTCGGCGTGCGTCTTCGGCACGTCTTCGGCCGGCACGAGCCGCTTGTTGTAGACGATCGCGATCGGCTCGAAGGTCGTCGCGTACACCATGTCCTTGTAGTGCGCCCACTCGGGCAGCGCCGCGCTCTCCGGCGATTTGTAGACCGCGGCGAGCCCGTCGGCGGCAAGCTTCATCTGCAGGTCCATCGACGAGCTCCACACGGCGTCCGCGGACGCGGCGGAAGCGGCGCTCTCGCTGATGAACCGGTTGTAGACCTCGGTCGAGTTCAAGTCGGTGTACTCGACCTTGACGCCCGGGAACGCTGCCTCGAAATCCTTGATGAGCGGCGTCACGAGCTTGGCATCCGTCGTCGAGTACACGACGACCTTGCCCTCCTTCTTCGCGCCATCGATGATGTTCTTGTAATCCGCGGGGTAGCCCGCCGGAACCTGCGCCTCCGCGACTGCGAGCCACAGCAACGATGCGCAGGTGACCGCTATGCTCCTTACGGCGTGCATGGAGAACTCCTCCTGTTGATGTTCGGCCGACGTCTTCGAGACCCGATGCGCGTACGGCGTCGCCCTTTCGATACTCTACGCGCCGCCGCGAACGGGTGGCAAGCCAACGCAGCCCGCTAGTCGTTGAAGCCCTTCATTCCCTGCAGCAGCCGGAAGAACTCCGCCCGCGTGTCCGAGTTCTCGCGCAGCGAGCCGCGCAGCACCGACGTCGTCATGTCGGACGCGTGCTCGCGGACGCCGCGATGCGTGACGCACATGTGCTCCGCCTTGACGACGACGGCCACGCCTTCCGCGGACGTCTCCTGCTCCACGAGGTCGGCGATCTGGATCGTCATCTCTTCCTGGATCTGCGGGCGCGCGGTGATCCATTCGGACAGGCGGTAGAACTTCGACAGCCCGAGGACGTTCTTGCCGGGATAGATGCCGATCCAGCAGTTGCCGCGAATGTTCTGCAGGTGGTGCGCGCACGTCGACCGGATCGTGATCGGGCCGACGAGATACAGCTCGTCGTACGACGTGACGTTCGGAAACGCCGTGAGGTCGGGCGAGAGCTCGTAGCGGCCCGCGAAGATCTCCTTCAGGTACATCCGCGCGACGCGCTCGCCTGTTTCGCGCGTGTTGTGGTCGTTCTGCGTGTCGATGACGAGGGACTGCAGCAGCGAATCCACCTGCGCGGCGACCTCCTCGGTCAGCGCTTCGATTTCGCCGGGCTCGATGAACGCCGCGATGTTGTCGTTGGCGCGAAAGCGCTCGCCGGCCGCGAGTAGGCGCGCCCGGATCCGGTCGGAAGTCTTCGGCATGGGGAGTGTCGTCCAGGAAGTGCAGGCAATCCTGGGATTCTACCCCGGTAACGGCGCGCCCACGCCCCGACGGGTTTGCACGGCCGTACGCGTGTCCGTTCGCACGCGCGCGACTTGAGCGATACTCCCGTCTGGCGCGGTTTGCGCGATCTCGCGCGGGCTCGATCTCATCCACATTCCTTCGATGCGACTTCTGATTGGCGGTCTCGTCCTCTTCCTCGGCATCCACCTGATCCCGGCGATTCCGGCGTTGCGCGCGTCGGCGACGGAGCAATGGGGCGAGCGGCGCTACAAGGGCGTGTTCTCGCTCGTATCGGCGATCGGGATCGCGATGATCGTCTCGGGGTTCATGATCGCCGACCCCAACCCGCGCGTATTCGCGCCCTTTCCCGCAGCTCGGGCGATCGCGCCGTATGCGATCACACTTTCGTTCATCCTGTTCGCCGCCGCGAACATGCGCGGGCACCTGCGGCATGCCGTCAGGCATCCGATGCTGCTCGGACTCGGCATCTGGGCCACCGTGCATCTCCTGGCGAATGGCGATTTGCGCGGTACGGTGCTGTTCGGCGCCTTTCTCGCGTTCGCCGTCATCGACCTCGTTTCCGCGGTTCAGCGCGGCGCGGTCAAGGCCTTCGTCCCGGAGGGCAAGTTCGACGGGATGGCCGTCGTCGGCGGAACCGCCGTCGCGCTCGTCGTGATGCTGCTGCATCGCTTCCTGTTCGGCGTTCCCGCGACGGGATTCAGCCTGTAGGCAACGGACTCTTGATGAACGGCCGGGCGGCCCTCCTTTTCCTGGTTGCCTTCGCCGCTTCGCTCGCCGCGCAGGAGCTTCCGCGGTACGGCGATGCGCTGTACGAGCCGCGCCTGCGCCAGCCCGGCAAGGATGTGATGTGGCTGCCGACGCCGGAACCGATGGTCGAGCGGATGCTGGCGATGGCAAGGACGACGAGCGCAGATGTCGTCTACGACCTGGGTTCGGGCGACGGCCGCCTGCCGATCGCCGCGGCGCGAAAGTTCGGCGCAACGGCGGTCGGCATCGAATACGACCGGGACCTCGCGGCGCTCGCGCGGCGCAACGCCGAGCGAGCGGGTGTCGGGCACAAAGTGACGATCGTGCAGGGCGACATCTTCAAGGAAGACTTCACCCGCGCCACCGTGCTCACGCTCTACCTTCTGCCCGACCTCAACCAGCAGCTGCGCCCGCAAATCCTCGCCATGAAACCGGGAACGCGCGTCGTGTCGCACGCGTGGGACATGGGCGAATGGGAGCCGGACGCCACCCAGCGCGTCGGCGACGGCGAGGCGTTCCTGTGGATTGTGCCGGCCCGGGCGGAAGGCCGCTGGACGTTGCGCGATGCGTCCGGATTCTTTACTGGGGAGCTCTCCCTGGTCCAGCGCTTCCAGCGCGTCGGCGGCACGCTCGACCTGCGCGGCCGGCTGCAACCTGTTCTCGGTGCGTATGTCGAAGGCGACATCCTCGGCTTCACCTTCGTGCACCTCGACGGCGGCGTTCGCAGCGTGCGCGTCCGGGTGGACGGCGGCTCGCTCGTGGGGTCGCTCAACTTCGCCGGGAACCTCACCCCGCTCACCGGGACAAGATAGGCCAACCGTCATGAACGCACTGCATATCGTTCGCTTCGTTTTGCCGCTTTGTTCATGCCTGGTGCTGCTGCCCGCAGCGCCGGTTTCGGCGCAGGATTACCCGTCTCGCCCCGTCAAGGTGATCGTTCCATTTTCCCCGGGCGGGGCGGTCGACGGACCGATGAGGGTGATCGCCGAGCAGTTGGGCAAGCGGCTCGGGCAACAGGTCGTGATCGAGAACAAGCCCGGCGCGGGCGCGACGATCGGGAGCGAGATCGTCGCTCGCGCGGCACCCGACGGGTACACGCTGCTGCTCGCCTCGCAGACGAACGCCATCAGCGCCACCCTGTACTCGAAGCTTGCCTACGACCCCGTCGAGGACTTTGCGCCCGTCTCGCTGATCGGCCGCGAGCCCGGCGTTCTGGTCGTCAATCCCGCGCTGCCCGTCAAGACGTTCGCGGAGTTCATAGCTTACGTGAAGGAGCGGCCCGGCCAGGTCGACTACGCGTCGTCGGGCAACGGCAGCGGCCAGCATCTCTTCGCGGCGCTTCTCGCCTCGGCGACCGGCATCAAGATGAACCACATCCCCTACAAGGGCAGCGGCCAGGCCACGACGGATCTTCTGGGCGGACAGGTGATGGTGTCGATCCCCGGCACCGCCGGGATGGTCGGACACATCAAGGCCGGCAAGCTGCGCGCGCTGGCGGTGACGGGCGCGAAGCGCTCGCCTCAGCTTCCCGATGTGCGGACGGTCATCGAGTGCGGGGTTCCCGGCTTCGAGGCGTACGTGTGGATGGGCCTGCTCGCGCCCAAAGGGACGCCGCAGCCGATCATCGACCGGCTGTACAGGGAGCTCGTTCCCGTGCTCGCATCGCCTGAGGTGAAGACGTACATGTCCAGCGCCGGCATCGAGATCGTCGGGTCGACGCCCGCCGAGTTCGGACAGTTCTTCCGCGCGGAGAAGGAGCTGTGGGCGAAGGTCGTCCGCGAGACCGGCGCTAAGATCGACTGAGCGAGATGCATGACGAGGGAATCGATGACGACGAGCAACGAACCGACCGACGTGGCCGTCACGGGCATTGAGCACTGGACGACCAAGGACACGCCCGACGGCGGCGTGCGCCTCTTCCTGTGGGAGAAGTACGTCGGTTCGCCGGAAGGCAAGCCGGCCGTGCTGTTCGTTCACGGATCGTCGATGGCCTCGCAGCCGACATTCGACCTGACGGTGCCGGGGCGTGCCGATTCCTCGGTGATGGATTGGTTCGCGCGGCGCGGCTTCGTCTGCTGGTGCGTCGACATGGAGGGCTACGGCCGCTCCGACAAGAAGCGCGACATCTATTGCGACATCCCGAACGGCGCGGACGACCTGGCGGCCGCCACCGACTGCATCCATCGCACACGCGGCGTCCGCTCGTTCATGACCTATGGCATCTCGTCCGGCGCGCTCCGCGCAGCGCTGTTCGCGCAGCGGCATCCCGAGCGCGTCTCACGCCTTGCGCTGGACGCGTTCGTGTGGACCGGCGAAGGCGCGCCGACCCTCGCCGAGCGGCGCAAGAAGCTGCCGCAGTTCCTCGCCACGAAGCGCCGTCCGATCGACCGTGCGTTCGTCCACTCGATCTTCCAGCGCGACCACCCGGACTGCGCGGACAAGCGGACGGTCGACGCGTTCGCCGACGCGATCCTCGCGCTCGACGACTCGATGCCGAACGGAACGTACATCGACATGTGCTCGAAGCTTCCCGTCGTGGATCCGGCGAAGATCGTCGTGCCGACGATCGTGCTGCGCGGCCAGCACGACGGCATCGCGGGCTTCGACGACTTGATCGAGTTCTGGAAGCGGCTGCCGAATCCCGACAAGCAGTTCTCGGTGCTGGCCGGCGTTTCGCACGCGAGCTTCCAGCAGAAGAATTACCTCATGGTCTATCACATCCTGCACGCGTACTTCACGCAGCCCGCACCCGCGTACGTCGGACCCGCGCACGGCGAGCCCGCGACTGCGCGCGCGCATGGCTGACGCTCTTTCCGCGCTGATCTGGCCGCTCTCCCCGCTCGCGACCGTCTGGTGCGCTCTCGCGCTGGCGGTGGGTTATGCGGTGCGCGGGGTCGCCGGGTTCGGCGCGGGAGTCTTCGCCGCTCCCCTGCTCGCGTTCGCGATGCCGATGGCGACGATCGCACCGCTCATCACGCTGCTTGGCCTCACTGCCTCCGTGCGGCAGGCGTTCGTCGGCTGGCGCGAGATAGCATGGAAGGCCGTCTTGGGCTTCCTGCCCGGCACGCTCGTCGGCGTTCCGCTGGGACTATGGGCCGTGAAGAACGCGGACCAGGAATTCCTGATCCGCCTGCTTGGCGCTTACGTGGTCGCGTACGCGCTGTGGAGCCTGCTTGGAGAACGACTGCTGGGGCGTGCGCTCAGGATGCCCCACTGGATCGTGTATCCGATCGGCGTCGGGGGGGCCTTGATCGCGACGCTGTTCGGCGGGCTCGCGGGCCCGTTGTACGTCACGTACTTCGATTCGCTGGGGCTTCCGAAGGGCGTGTTCCGGGTCACCGTCTCGACCACGCTTCTCACACTGTCCGTCGTGCGGTCGATCGGCTATCTCGCCGCCGGCGTGTTCCGCGCCGAGGACTTCATGCTCGTCGCGGCAGCACTCGTGCCGGCGGGTATAGGGACACTGGTCGGCGAATGGGTGCATGATCGGATTGCGCCGGAGATGTTTCGCCGCTCCGTCGGCGTGCTGCTCGCGCTTTCGGGCTCGGCGCTTCTGTTCCGTTGAGGAATTGCCATGACGTGGTCCATCGTTGCGCTCGATCCGGATGGAAGCTTCGGCGTCGCCGTCGCCAGCCGCTTCTTTGCGGTCGGCGCGTTGTGCCCATATGCGTCGAGCGGCGTCGGCGCGGTGGCCACGCAGGCGCTCGTCAATCCGCTATACGCTCCGGCGGCGCTCGAGGCCCTCGCGCGCGGCGAAGATCCGACGAGCGTCGTGCAGTCGCTCACGGCGGCCGACATGGGCCGCGATCATCGGCAACTGCACATGATCGACAGCAAGGGACGTACCGCCGCTCACACGGGCAGCGCGTGCATCGACTGGTGCGGTCATCGGCGCGGACAGGGATACTCGGTCGCGGGCAACATGCTGGCGGGGCCGCAGGTGCTCGAGGCGACCGCGCAGGCGTTCGAAGCGCGCGGTGGCGACACGCTCGCGCTGCGTCTTCTCGACGCGATGGCGGCCGGCGAGGCGGCAGGCGGCGACAAGCGGGGCAAGCAGGCGGCGGCGCTTCTCATCTGCACGACCGAGAGCTATCCCGCGCTGGATCTGCGCGTCGACGATCACGCCGAGCCGATCACCGAACTCTTCCGCCTGTACGAGAAAAGCCTGGAGCGGTTCCAGCCATTCGTGTCGTGCCTGCCGCGCCGGGACGCGCCGGCCGGCATCACGGATCGCGCGGTCATCGAGGCGGAAGTCGAACGTTTTCAGGCGGCGCGCGCACGTGCGCAGCCGCGGCGGTGACGGCGAAGGTTCGCGCCACCTTCCAAGACTCCGCCCCATTGCAGCCTGTGCTATCCTGCCCCGCGACCCCGGCTCGCGCATTCGTGCGGGCGCAATATGGCCAACGCATTCGAGGCAACGCCATGCGAATCCCTCTTTCACTGTCCCGGTCGTTGCTCTTCGTCGGCGCCCTCGCGCTCTTCGCGGCGGCGGTCAACGCGCAGACGACGCTGCGCTTCGGACTCGCCGAGGATCCGGACGTCCTCGACCCGACGCTCGCCCGCACCTTCGTAGGCCGGATCGTCTTCGCGGCGCTGTGCGACAAGCTCGTCGACATCGACGACAAGCTCGGCATCGTCCCGCAGCTCGCAACGTCGTGGGAGTGGTCGGCGGACAACAAGGCACTCACGATGAAGATCCGCCCGAACGTCACGTTCCACGACGGCGAGAAGCTCGACGCCGCCGCCGTCAAGTACAACCTCGAACGGCACAAGACGATGACGGGCTCGAACCGTCGCGGCGAGCTCGCTCCCGTGACGACCGTGGACGTCGTCGACCCGTCGACGGTGCGCATCAATCTTTCCGCACCGTTCGCGCCGCTGCTCGCGCAGCTCGCCGATCGCGCCGGCATGATGGTCTCGCCCAAGGCCGCGCAAGCTGCCGGCGACAAGTTCGGCGCCAATCCGGTTTGCGCGGGGCCCTACAAGTTCGTCGAGCGCGTCGCGCAGGACCGCATCGTCGTCGAGCGGTACAAGGATTACTGGAACAAGGGCGACATTCACATCGACCGCATCGTGTACCTGCCGATCGTCGACAGCACCGTGCGGCTTGCGAACCTCAAATCGGGACAGCTCGACTTCATCGAGCGTCCGGCACCGTCGGACATTCCGGCGCTCAAGAACGACACGCGCTTCAAGATCTCGAAGATCACCGAGATCGGCTACCAGGGCATCACGATCAACGTCGGCAAGAGCGATCTCGCGCAGAAGAACCCGCTCGGCAAGGATCCGCGCGTGCGCGAGGCGTTCGAGCTGGCGCTCGACCGCGAGGGCATCGTGCAGGTCGCAATGGACGGCGAAGGAACGGTCGGCAACCAATGGGTTGCGCCGGACAACTCGTTCTATGCGAAGAACGTGCCGGTGCCGAAGCGCGACGTCGCCCGCGCCAAGGCGCTGCTCGCCGAAGCGGGCGTTCCGAATCCGACATTCACGCTCATGACGCCGACCACCTCGGACGGGCAACGGGTCGCGCAAGTGGTGCAGGCGATGGTCAAGGAGGCCGGGTTCGACGTGAAGATCCAGTCGACCGAGTTCGCGACGTCGCTCGATATGGCCGACAAGGGCCAGTACGATGCCTATGTGCTCGCGTGGAGCGGCCGCGCCGATCCCGACGGCAACGTCTACAGCTTCGACGGGTGCAAGCAGCCGCTCAACTACGCGGGCTACTGCAAGCCGGAGGTCGACGACATCCTCAACAAGTCGCGCACGGTGCGCGACGCCGCGGAGCGCAAGAAGCTGTTCGAGCAGCTCGCCGCTATCGTGCTCAAGGATCGCCCGATCGTCTATCTCTACCACCGCCACTGGCTGTGGGCGTACACGACGAAGCTCTCCGGCTTCCGCCCGATGCCCGACGGCCTGGTGCGAGTGCAGGGACTCAAGCTGTAGAAAGAAAGTAGGGTCAGAGACGACTTTCGATCGGCTGGCGGCCGAATGGGAAAGCGACGAAGAAGTCGTCTCTGACCCTACTTTCTCAAATGCTCGCCTATCTGGTTCGCCGCCTCGCCGCGATCGTCCCGACACTGATCTTCGTGTCGATGCTGATCTTCGGCCTGCAGCAGTTGCTGCCGGGCGACCCTGCCGTCGTGCTGGCGGGGGAAGACCGCGATCCGACCGTCGTCGCCTACCTGCGGCAGAAGATGCATCTGGACGAGCCGCTCCCCGTCCGGTACCTGTACTGGATAAGGGGCGTGCTGCACGGCGACCTCGGCGAGTCGCTGCGCATGCAGAAGCCGGTGCGCGACCTGATCCTCGAGAAGCTGCCGGTGACGCTCGAGCTCGCCGCCTTCGCGATAGTCATCGCGCTGTCGATCGGCGTCCCGATGGGCATCGTGTCGGCGGTGAAGCGCAACACCGGCTGGGACTATGCGGCGAACGCGGTCGCGTTGTGGGGACTTTCGACCCCGAACTTCTGGCTCGGCATCATGATGATCCTGCTGTTCTCGGTCACGCTCGGCTGGCTGCCCGCGTCCGGCTTCGTGAGCCCGTTCGAGGATCTGAAAGCGAACCTGGCGGCACTGGTGATGCCGGCGTTCGTTCTCGGCAACGCGATCGCGGCGGTGCTGATGCGCCATACGCGCAGCGCGATGCTGCAGGTGCTGTCCTCCGATTACGTGCGCACGGCGCGCGCGAAAGGGCTATCCGAGCGCGGCGTGATCCTGAAGCACGCGCTGCGCAACGCGCTCATCCCGGTGATCACGCTGGGAGCGCTGGAGCTCGGCACGCTGCTGTCGGGCGCCGTGCTGACGGAGCAGGTCTTCACCATCCCGGGTTTCGGCAAGCTGATCGTCGACGCCGTGTTCAACCGCGACTACGCCGTCGTGCAGGGAGTCGTGCTGTTCACGGCGACGGCCTACATCCTGCTCAACCTGCTTGCGGACATCGCCTACGTGGTCGTGAATCCGCAGATCAAGGTGCATTAGACGGCGATGGCTCCGCGCGAAGACGCATTGCCGGCGCCCGTCGATGCGCCTCGGGTGTCGCCCCGCTCGCACGCGTTGCGGCGCCTGCTGCGCCGTCGCGGCGCGGCGCTCGGCGTGGTCGTGATCGTCATCGTCGTGACGGTCGCCATCCTTGCGCCGGTCGTGTCGCCATACGACCCGCTCGCGACGAGCTGGAGCGCGATTCGCAAGCCACCGTCCGCGGCCCATTGGTTCGGCACCGATGAAATCGGGCGCGACGTTCTGTCGCGCGTGATCTGGGGCGCGCGTGCTTCGCTGCTTGCAGGCGTGGTTGCCGCGCTCATCTCGCTCTCGATCGGCGTGCCGATCGGCCTCCTCGCCGGCTACGCGGGCGGCCGCACCGACATGCTGATCTCGCGGCTCACCGATGCCGTGCTCGCGTGCCCGTTCCTCATTCTCGCGATTGCGCTCGCCGCCTTCCTCGGGCCCAGCCTTACCAACGCGATGATCGCCATCGGCGTCTCGGCCACGCCGGTGTTCGTCCGGCTCACGCGCGGACAAACGCTCGCCATCAAGGCGGAGGACTTCGTGCTCGCCGCGCGGGCTATCGGCAACCCGCCGTGGCGCATCGCCCTCGTCCACGTGCTGCCGAACGTCGTGCCCGCGCTCATCGTGCAGGCGACGCTCGCGATCGCCGCGGCAGTGATCGCCGAAGCGAGCCTCTCGTTCCTCGGGCTCGGGCAGCAGCCGCCGGCGCCGAGCTGGGGCAGCATGTTGAACACCGCGAAGAATTACATGGACAACGCGCCGTGGATGGCGATCTGGCCCGGCCTGTCCATCTTCGTGCTGGTGCTCTCGTTCAATCTCGTCGGCGACGGGTTGCGCGACGCGCTCGATCCGCGCCACGCCTGAGCGTCGCGCGCGCCGCGATTCCGCGCGCGATCGTACGCCGCGATCGTGCGCCGCTTGCGCCGCGTTCGTACGCCGCTTGCGCCGCGTTCGTGCGTCGCTTGCGCCGCGATCGTGCGCCGCTTGCGCCGCCTGCGCCGCGACGGGAGGATTGGCTCCGGGCTTCGCATCCGCGACTCTCGTCGGCCTGCGGGTCCCGGTGCGGCCGGCGGTGGGAAACACACTTCCCACGCGCGGCCGTACCACCCGCGACGGCCGACCGCGGCTGAGGCGCCCATCGCCAACCTCCCATCGCGTCGCGGTCACATCCTGCCGACGCGAGCAAAACATCGGCGCAAGTGGCGGTGCTCTTTTTTCGACATCCACCGCCGCGTCGAGCGTGGAGTGCGCTGCTTGCGGCGAGCGCCTAAGCCGCGGTCGGCCGTCGTGGGTGGTAAGACCGCGTTTCGGACATGTTTGTCCGACCGCCGGGCGAACCGGGTACCCACAGGCGGACGAGGGTCGCGGCGTCGACGCGAGTGGCAAGCAGCGCACTCCGCGCCTGTGCGAGAGTTTGTAGGCGGACGGGGGTCGGCGTCGAAGCGAGTGGCAAGCAGCGCACTCCGCGCCTGTGCGAGAGTTTGTAGGCTGACGACGGTCGTGGCATCACAGCCGGTAGCGAGCGGCGCAACGCGAGCTGCGTGGGCGCTCAGCCCTTGATGCAGGCGAACGTCAGCACTTCGTCGAGCTCGTTCTGCCACGCGTGCCCGAAGCACACGTGGCCGCGGCCGCGAAGGATGATCTCCTCACGCTTGAGGTGGATTTCCGGCTCTCCGTCCACCGTGACATACGTCCCGTTCGAGCTCTGGTCGACCAGCACGAACTTGTCGCGGCGACGCTCGATCCGCGCATGCATGCGCGAAGCCATCCGGTCCGACACCACGACGTCGTTCTTCACGTCGCGGCCGAGCGTCAGCGGCGGATGCGATTCGGTCATCTCGATCTCGCGCGTGCCGTGCCGGAGCAGGACCGAGGACGACTTGCGCGTGGGCCGGGTCGCGAGCGCCGTGAGGTCCGCGTCCTCGCCCTGCCAGATCAGCTCGCAGATGCCGATTTCTTCCTGCTTGCCCTTCACGGCGAGCGAGTCGATCTCGCGCACGCGCGAACGCAGCAGCGGCGACAACGCAGCGGCGGTCATCGACGACAGGATCACTTGCTCGGCCTTGGCGAGCGCCGTCATGCGCGCCGCCACGTTGACCGAATCGCCGAAGACGTCGCCCTCGACTGCAATCGCGGGGCCGAAATGAAAGCCCACACGGATCGCAAGGCGGGAGCGACCCACCGGAGGCTGCTCGGAGACGCGCAGCTGCATTTCGGCCGCCGCTTCCGCGGCGTGATCGGCGGCCGGGAAGACCGCCATGATCTCGTCGCCGATCGTCTTGACGACGCGGCCGCCCTGCGCTTCGCACGCGATCCGCACGAACGACAGGCAGCGGCCGATGGCCCTCAGCGCTTCGGCATCCCCGACGGTCTCGTAGAGCTTCGTGCTGCCGCTCACATCGGCGAAGAGCACCGCGACGTCGGTTACTTCGCCGGTCATGTGCACGACGCGAAGTGTCGATCCATCGCGCGAGTATAGTCCATGGCTCCGGGGCGTCCGGACCGCTTCGAGACTGGATTTCCTGCCCTCTTTGGTCTACCCTTCAGGGCGCGCCCAGACCGCTGGTTTTCGTCTCTCGCCAGTCGCAGGAACTCGTGATGAACAACAAGTTGTTCGCGTTCGCCGCTGTTGCGGTCGTTGCCGCGCTCGTCCTGCTCGCGCCGCAGCGGACGATCGCGCAGGGCTTCAAGTTCGAGCAGCCCGGCGCAGCCGACGCCGCAGCGAAAGCGGAGGAACAGGCGAAGCAGGACCGCATCCTGCAGCAATTGTCCACGCCGTGCCGCGCCGAGCTCAAGGGCAAGAAGATCATGCTGATGATCGGCGAGGAGCGGTCTAACGGCTACATCTTCGCGCAGCAGCAGAACTACGGTCCGCACTTCCAGGCGATCAATTCCCGGTTGCGCGCGCTCGGCCTCCTCACCTTCACACCCGAGGAAATCCGCCAGCACATCGCGCAGGCGGAGATCGACGCCTATTTCAAGAACGACCCCGACAAGGCGCTCTCGGCCGCACGGCGGCTCGGCGCGAGCTTCATCCTCAAAGGCCTCATTACAAAGGAAGCGATTCCGAGCATCATTGCCGGCGTCAACACCGTGAGGGTCAGCTTCAACTTCACCCTGACGGGCTCGAACGGCCGGGTGATTTCCGATGTCAACGCGAGCTCGAGCTCGTATTCGGGCACCGATATTTCGGGCATGGCGCTGACGCTCGTCAACGAACAGATCGACGAAGTCGTCGCGAAACTGTACGGCGACTATTGCCGCAACGCGATGCCCGCCAACGCGGCCAAGTCCGCGAAGAAATAGACCCACTTCATTTCGCGACAGTCACGGATTCTCTGGAGAACGGCATGACACACCCCACTTCCCTGAACGCGTCTCGGCTCCTCTTCGGCCTGACGCTCGCTCTCGCGGCCGTCGGCGCCCAGGCTCAACCGACGTTCGGCAATCCCTCGCCCACGGCCGGCAGCCAGACCTCGCAAAAGGCCAATGCATCCGCGGACCAGGCGATCTACCAGCCCGTCGTCTACACGAACGCGGCCAAGAAAGGCCCGGCGCTCATCGTGCTGCCCGGCGAGATCAAGAGCAACAACGCGACCTTCCTGCAGAAGTTCACGCCCAACAACATCGCCGACTTCGGCGAGATCGAGCTTTCCAACGCCAACTTCCAGGTTCTCGAGCGCTCGAATCTCGGTCCCCTGCTGAACGAGTTCACCCTCGCGTACAACCTCGGCGACCCGCAAGCGGCACGCAAGTTCCTCGGCATGGGCAAGCTCAAGAGCACGAAGTACATCGTCAAGTTCGACATCCTGAAAACCGAGCAGGTCGCCGCCGCGCAGCAGGGCTTCGACGGCCGGGCACTCGGCAACATGGCCGGACTCCTCGGGGTGTTCGGCGGCTCGCGCGGCGCAGCGCAGGCGGGCACCGTCGCGGGCGCGGGCATTGGCTCGGTGCAGACGAGCGAAACGTCCGGCGTGTGGATCATCGGCATGCGCTACAAGATCATCAACGCCGAGACCACCGAGCAGGTCGCGAACGGTTACGCCGAAGAAAAGATGGAAGTCGGCACCAAGTCCACGTCGGTGCTGGGCGTGTCGGAGTCGCAGCAGGGCGGCGTCTCGCTCGATACAATGGTTCAGCGCCTGATCCAGAAGACCGTCTGGGACATCGACAACAAGTACAAGTGATGTCTCGCGTCGGCGAGAGCACGGCGACGCCGGCGTAGCAGCCGGCGTTGCCGTTTTCAATGGCAGGCGTGCGCAACGCATCACCGGGGAGTGAAGAATGGCGGAGATGAGCACCATCGGCAAATACGAAATCCGGCGCGAGCTCGGCCGCGGCGCCATGGGCGTGGTGTACGAAGCGTACGATCCGATGATCAAGAGGGTCGTCGCGCTGAAGACCATCCGCGTCGACCAGCTCGCGGGCGAGAATGCAGAGTCGGTGGTCGCGCGCTTTCGTCGGGAAGCGCAGGCCGCGGGCCGGCTCAACCATCCCAACATCGTAGGAATCTACGACATCGGGGATGAAGCCGGCACCTGGTATATCGCGATGGAATACATCCAGGGCCGCGAGCTCAAGAGCTATTTCGAAGCGAACGAGCGTTTCGCGCCCGCCGACATCGTCCGGATCATGACGCAGATCCTCGACGCGCTCGGCTACTCGCACAAGGCCGGCGTCATCCATCGCGACGTCAAGCCCGCGAATGTCATCCTCCTGAGCGGCGGCGGCGTCAAGGTGGCCGACTTCGGCATCGCCCACATCGAATCGTCGAACATGACGCAGGTAGGCACCGTGATGGGCACGCCGAGTTACATGTCGCCCGAGCAGATCATGGGGCTGCCCATCGACGGGCGTTCCGATCTCTTTTCCGCCGGCGTGATCCTGTACCAGTTCCTGACCGGCGAGCGTCCATTCAGCGGCTCGTCGACCGTCACGATGCACAAGGTGCTGGAGGAGGATCCGCTGCCGCCGTCGCGCTTCAACGTGCAGGTGCCGGGGAGCATGGATGCAATCGTGCGCAGGGCGCTCGCGAAGCGCCCCGACGAGCGTTACCAGACCGCCGAAGAATTCGCGACTGCGCTGCAGCGCTCGCTCACCGCACAGCCGCCACCTTCCACGATGGAGGAGACCGTGCTCGGCACGCCTGCCGCGGTGCCGCTCGCCGCATCGTCGACGGCGACGTCGACCAAAACGCAGCGCCTGCCCTCGGCGGGAACATCCGGGCCGCCGCCTGTCCCGCCTCTGGCATCGACGGTGGACGACAACATCGCAGCGCCGGCGCGCAGCTCACAGACGACGGCGATCGCCATCGTCGCGGTGCTCGCGCTCGTTGCGCTCGGTGCGGGCGCTTGGATGTTGACGCATCGCACGACGGACGATGGCGCGAAGGTGGCGAAGGCGCCGCCCCCGACCACAACCGCGGCGGCGCCACCGCCGCCGGCCAGCGCAGCCCCGGCATCAGCGCCCGCTGCGACGCCGGCCGCCAAAGTCGATCCGGGATCCGTGGCTGTCGCCGCCGAGGGGCTGGTCGATCCCAGCGATCCGCGCTACAGCGCTGACAAGTCGCTCATGCAATCGGATCTCCGCGCCGATGCCAAGGGCCAGCTCGTCGCGAAGGCACTCGGGCTGATGGTCGATCCCAGTTCGCTCGCAAAAAACTATGCGATCGTCCACGACAAGCTGCTCGCGCAAAGCGCCAATTTCGTGTCGACGGTCACCTCCGAGAGTGCGCCGCGAATGGGCAAGGACGGCCTCGTGTCGATGCAGACGCAAGGTGTGGTGAACGTCCGTGCGCTGCAGAAATCGCTCAACCAGATGTCGCGCGACGAGCGGGTCGAGTTCATTCGCGCGAGCGGCGACCCGAGGATTTCAGTGCGCATCGCCGTCCGCGACGCCGACCAGCCGAATGCGCCGCCGCAACCTTCGCCGGTCGCCGAGAACCTGCTCAAGGAGCGCATCAAGCAATTCGGCTTCCGCACGTGGTCCGAGGACGGCCCGCCCGATCCCGGGACGACCCCCGATTTTCTCGTGCTCGGCGAAGCGCAGGTTAAGCGCCTGTCGATGCGCCTCGCGGCCTCGGGCGTCGTCGTCACCAAGTACGCGCTCAACTCGTGGACGGTGAAGTGCATCGATCGCGCCACGGGCGAGGAGATCTATTTCAACACGACGATGCCCACGGGAATGGGAAGCTGGGCGAGCGAAGCGGAGGCGATGCAGGCGATCGGCGGCAAGATCGCCGACGAGTTTTCGCGCAACTTCTTCCTGCAGCACGTCACGGTCAGCCGGCGCAAGGTCGCGCTGGTCGTGGAAGGGATGCCGAATACCGCCGACGACGTGCTGCTGCGCGAGCTCGTATCGCTGCCGGCCGTGATCACGGCCGCGGCGCGCCAGAGCGGCAACCCGCGCATCTACGACCTGCAGCTCGCGGGCAGCGGCGCGGAGGGTGACCTCGTGGCCGCCGGCATCCTGAAGGCGCTCAACGCGAAGCTCGGCCAGCCGTGCTTTGCGTTGGGGCAGATCGCGGGCGAGCAGGTGAACGTGACGTTCGACAAGAGCTGCGGCGACGCCTCGATCGTGTCACGGTTCGACACCAATCCGCCGGCGGGACTGTATGGCGCGCCCCCGCCGCGACAGAAGGCGGTCATCAAGAATCCCGACACGCTGAAGCAGCTCACGATGTAGCGATGACTCCGGGCACGCACGCAGAGAAGGGCGACGGCCGATGACTCGAAGCATTCTGGCCGAGGAACGGATCCACCCGGCAATCCGCGCGAAGATCAGCAGCCAGCACGCCGACATCGTGCAGGAAGTCGAAGCGGCCGTCGCGGCGAACGACGTCGTGGTGGTTGGAATGCGGCAGAATCCGATGCCGCGCCGCGCGCGCAAGGCGCTCGACGCGCAGGGGATCGGCTACAAGTACCTCGAATACGGCAGCTACTTCAACACGTGGCGCCGCCGCAACGCGCTCAAGATGTGGACCGGCTGGCCTACGTTCCCGATGGTCTTCGTCAAGGGCGCGCTGATCGGCGGCGCAACCGATCTCGAGAAGCTCATCGCCGATGGCGAGCTCGGGCGCCTTCTCGGCAAGTAGATCCGCCGGCGAATGACGATCCGCATTCCCGAGGCTGAAATCGAATGGACGGCCATCCGTGCGCAAGGCGCGGGCGGGCAGAACGTCAACAAGGTCTCGACCGCGCTGCACTTGCGCTTCGACATCGCGGCTTCTTCGCTGCCTGACGCCGTCAAGGCGCGCCTCCTCGGCCTTCGCGATCAGCGAATCACGGCCGACGGTGTCGTGATCATCAAGGCGCAGCGCTACCGTAGCCAGGACCAGAATCGGGCCGATGCGCTCGCGCGGCTCGAGGAGCTCGTCGCGAAGGTCGAGGTCGTGCCCGCTACCCGCAAGCCGACACGGCCGACGCGCAGCTCGCAACGCCGTCGCGTCGACGCCAAGGTAAGGCGCGGCGAGATCAAGGCCGGGCGGGCGAAGATCGCGGAATAGCGGCGTTTACGAGAGGGCGACGCGCCAATCCCGGTGCTGCAGGATTCGCGCTCAACGCGCCGGGATCATCACGAGCCGCGAATTGCCCGACTCCGCGCCCCATGCTTCTCCGGGTCGGCCGAGCATCTGCCGCACGTTCGCGCCGTCCTTGTCCGATGGGAAGGTCTCGAACGTCTCCTTGACCGGATCGAAACGAACGATCGCGTTCGCGACGAAGTCCGTGAGCCACACCTTGTCCATCGAGTCGACCCAGACGGAATACGTCCGCGGACGATTGCCCGGCAGCTTCCATTCGCGCCACGCGTGCGTCGCAGGGTCGTACATGCCGACCTGTCCCGTGTTCCAGTAGCTCACCCAGATGCGGCCCTTCGAATCGGACCACACGCGCCGCGCCCCCTGGTCCCGGGTTTTGGGCTCGATGATTGTGGCGACGCCGGTCTCCGTGTCGATACGGGCGATGTAGTTGCCCGCGAGCGACGCGTAGTAAACGTCGCCCTTCGGCGTCGTCGTGATGCCGTACGGTCCCGCTCCGCGCGGCGCCTTCCACGTTTTGAGGTCGCCCGTTTCCGGCAAGAGCCGTCCGTAATAGCCGTTCTGCCCGGTAAACCAGATGCGGCCCTTCGCGTCGAACGTGAGCGTGTTGAGATTCGCGTTCTCGGCATCCTTGCCGAGCGGAAAAACTTTGACGGCGCGCGTTTTCGCATCGACGCGCACGATTGCGTTCTGGCCGCCGTCGGTGATCCACGCGGCGCCATCTGACCCGACGATGACACCGTGCGGCGCGGAATTGGGCCCGAGCGGAACCTCCTCGACCTTCGACGTCTTCGGGTCGAGGATGCCGAGCTTGCCGCTGCCCTGCGCGGTGTAATACACGACGCCCTGGGGCTCGGGGGCCGCAGCGACGTCGTGCGGACGGGCATCCTCCGGCACGCCGAAGTACAAGGGCTTGACGGTTGCCGTGCTGCCGGCAGCTTGCGCATGCGCGCCCGGCGCGGCGATGGCAAGGACAATCGCGCCGGCGCCCGCCGCCACGGATTGCCGGAGGGATCGTGCGAGAGATCGTGTCATTTGGGTGCTCCGCTGCAAGGGCCTTGCGCGCTCGCCATGCCGAGGGCGCGCAGGTATTATGAACTCGTCCAAGGCATCGCCTGCATGCCGGCCGGACCAAACTGAGGAGGAACCATCATGGCAAAAAAAGCTTCCATGGACGGCGTCTATCGCGTGACTGAAGTGATCGGCACGAGCAGTGTTTCCTGGGAAGACGCGGCCAAGAATGCCGTGACGACGGCCGCCAAGACGTTGCGCGACCTGCGCATCGCGGAAGTCTCGAAGCTCGACATGAAAGTCGAAGGCGGCAAGGTGGTGGCCTACCGCGCGCGGGTCCAGCTCTCGTTCAAGTACGACGCCTAGACGGTCTAGTGCAACGCTGCCGGCTACAGGCGCCGGCAGCGCATGGCCCCGCCGCTAGCGGGTATTGAGGCTCACGATCGCCACGGGGCACTCGGGCGCCGCGCCCCAGGCCCCTTCGCAGTACTGGAGCCGCGCGCGCTCCTTGCAAACGAGTCCGACGATCACGTTCTCGAGCTCGCAACGACCGAGCGCGGAGGCGAACTGCTGCAAGCGGTCGGCGGCGATCGATTCGGGTAGCGGCGGCGTCGCAACCAACCGGGCCGCGACCGGAACGGGCGCAACCGAAGGCGCATGCGGCGTGCGACTGCGGGCATTCGCCGCAACCCGCGCGGCAACGCCATCCTTCGAGCGTTTCCCCTCCCGCGCCGCTTTCCTGTCCGGGATTTCGCGCGGCGCGGGTGCCAGGGTTTCCAATATCGCGAGGTGCTCGTCGCTGACTGTGTCGTGCAGCGCTTCCGAGTCGTTCGCGACCGACGCTCCGGGCACCGCGTCCGCGGCGAGGGGGGGCATCGGCGATCGGGCGGTCTTCGCGACGGCGTCCTGTCGCGCTTCGGCGGGCGTGGGCGTCGCCGGCGCCGCCGCCGCGGTCGCTGCGGACCGGCCGACGTACGGGCGGTCGTTGTCGCCGATCGCGAGGTAGCCGGTCAGGCAGACCGCGAGGCCGAACGCGATGATCGTGGCGTACGTGCCCCAACCACCCAACGCCGGGGTTGCGGCCGCACGCGACGCGCGCCGCGCCGCGCGGGAGTACGCGTTGGTCCGTTCGCGCGCTCGACGCGAGTCGCTGCGCACCGTGCGGACTGGCGGCACATCTTCAGTCGTCACGTTCGGCGATTGCCGGGCACGCCGCAGGGCGGCCGTGCACTGTGCGCACAGGGTGGCGCCTCGCCGCGCGGGGCGCGCGCAGATGAGGCAGCGTACCGATTGTCCGTAGCGTTCCTGAAAAATGTCGGTCATGAGTCTCGAACGTCGCTCATACATGGCAACGAGGCGTTATGACGCTGGCATGATAGCAGACGCGACGTCAAGCACAAACGGCTTCGCTTGCTTCGCGCGCGTTTTCGCGTCGACAATGGCGCTCCCGCCTTCGCGCAAAAAAGTTGTCCACGCGAGCGATCGCTGGGCATATCGCTGCCCAGCGTCGCCGCTCATCCGAGGATCTTCGCCATCATGAACTCGACTTCCAAAGTGGCCATCGTCACCGGCGCCGGCACCGGCATCGGCAAAGCCGTCGCCACGGCGATGCTGAAGGACGGCTACAAGGTCGTTCTCGCAGGGCGCCGCAGCGAGCCGCTGGAGAAGGCGATCGCGGACTCCGGTGCGCCCAAAGACGCGGCGCTCGCGGTGCCGACCGACGTCTCGGACCCCGCCTCCGTTGCAAAGCTGTTCGCGCGGACGCGCGAGACGTTCGGTCGCCTGGACGTGCTGTTCAACAACGCGGGCGTGGGCGCTCCGGCGAAGAACCTCGAGGATCTCACGTTCGAGCAGTGGAAGAACGTCGTCGACATCAACCTGACCGGCGTGTTCCTGTGCATCCAGGAAGCGTTCCGCGTCATGAAGGACCAGAATCCTCGCGGCGGCCGCATCATCAACAACGGCTCGATCTCCGCGCATGCGCCCCGCCCCAACTCGGCGCCCTACACCTCCACGAAGCACGCGGTCACCGGACTCACCAAGTCGGCTTCGCTCGACGGCCGGAAGTACGACATCGCCTGCGGGCAGATCGACATCGGCAACGCGTACACCGAGATGGCGGCGCGGATGGCATCCGGCGTGCCGCAGGCGAACGGCCAGATCGCGATCGAGCCGCTGATGGACGTCGCGCACGTCGCGAGCTCCGTGCTGTACATGGCCAGCCTGCCGCTCGACGCCAACGTGCAGTTCATGACGGTGATGGCGACCAAGATGCCCTTCGTCGGGCGCGGCTAGCGCTATTTCCAGAGGTCGACGTTCTTGCCGTGCGCCCGCAGGCGCTCGGCGCGGGCCTGGATGAAGCGCTGGAACGACGGCTCGTCGCGGTACGCGCCGCTCGCCACGTACTCGAGCGACGACGCGAGGTGGAACGGCCGCAGGTACGCGTCGATGCGGAACACCTCGCGTCCGTCGTCGGCGAAGAAGATCAGCGCCGGCGTGTAGGTGACGCCGAGCTCGTCCGCCCACTCCCGCGCCGTGGTCGAGCGCGCGTGGAACGGCGTGGTGAGCGGCGTCGATGCGCCGAGCGCGAACCGAACCACGTCGAAGCCATCGAGCAGCGCCTTTACCTGCGGCCGCCGGAATGCGTCGCGATGGAGCTCGTCGCACGGCGCGCAATACGGCGTCTCGAACAGCACGACGAGGGGCTTGCCGCCGGGCCGCCGGCGAAGGTCGTACGGCGGCTGCAGGAAGAAGGCCTCGTCGGCAAGCTTCGGGCTCGCGGAATCGCGCGCGTTGCGCGCCAGCCAGGCACCGAGCGACGTCTTGTGCTCGCGGCGCTCGGCGACGTAATCGAGCACGGCCTCGAACTTGTTGGGCGGGTAGTACCCGTCGAGCCGCGCGACCACCGCTCCCGTCTCATCGAAAAACAGGATCGTGGGCGTGAATTGCACGCGGAGCTTTCGCGCGAGCTCCTTCTCGGTCATCCTGCTTCCGTCGAGCCACTTCGTTTCGCGGTCGCCGAAGATGTTGAGAGCGATCGCGACGAAGTTCTTGCGCGTCTTCTCGACGATCCGCTGCTGCGAGAAGTTCGTCTTCATGAGCGCGGTGCAATACGGGCAGCCGTCCTGGCCGAAGTAGACCATCAGCCGGCGCTTGTCGCGCTTCGCCTCGACGATGTCCTCGCGGAAGTCGAGGAACGAATCGGTGAACCATTTCGGGATGTCGATCGCGTAGGGAGACGGCTCCTGCCCCGAGGCCGCGCCGTGCGCCAGCGCGAAGAAAAGCCCGAGCGCCAGGAGCCATGCGCAACGCAGCGCATTGCGATCGCAACCTGCGGCGCGTGCCACCCGGGCGATCATCGCGCCGCTTGCTCGCCGCACGGTGCGGGATTCAGCCGATGTTCTTGCGGAAGAACTCGAGCGTGCGCTCGCGCGCCAGCTTCGCGGATGGAGCGTCGTACGAACCGCGCTGCTCGCAGTTGAAGCCATGATCCGCCGCGTAGATGAATACCTGCGCTTCGGGATGCGAGGCGGCGAACTTGCGGACGCCGTCGACCGGAATGTGCGCGTCGCGCTCGCCGAAGTGCGCCATCACGGGGCACTTCGGCTTTTCGCCGGCCGCTTCGAGCATGCCTCCGCCGTAGTACGGGACGGCGCACGCGAAACCCGACAGCCGCGATGCCGCCATCCACGCCACGTATCCCCCCCAGCAGTAACCGACGATGCCGACCTTGCCCATCGCCGAAACGGCGTTGCGCGCCGCGGCGACGTCGAGCAGCGTGGTATCGATGTGCGTGCGGCCCTTGAGCTCGCGCCCCTTGGCGACGTCGTCCGGCGTGTAGCCGAGGTCGACGCCGCGCTGGCAGCGGTCGAAGAGCGCGGGCGCGATGACGGCGTAGCCGTCCTCGGCGAAGCCTTCGCAAACGCTTTGGATGTGACTGTTGACGCCGAAGATCTCCTGCGCGACGACGATGCCGCCGCGCGGCTTGGCCTTGGGATCGGCGCGGTACGCAGCGAGCTTGAACCCGTCGCCGGCCGTCAGTTCTATGACCTCACCCATGATGTCCTCCATGAAGTGCGCTACAGGTAGCGAAGTTGAATGTACGCGTGCGAAAGGATGATGGAAAGCACCATCAGCGGAAACGCGACCTTGAGGAACTCGACGAACCGGAACGTCGTGCCCGCGCGCTCGGCGAGCCCGGCCACGACTAGGTTGGCCGACGCCCCGATCAGCGTGCCGTTGCCGCCGAGGCAGGCCCCCAGCGACAGCGCCCACCAGAGCGGCAGCAGCGCGGCGTCCCCGCCCAGCGACGGCCCCATCGCCTTGATCAGTGGAATCATCGTCGCCACGAACGGAATGTTGTCGATGAACGCCGACAGGATGGCCGATGCCCACAGGATCGCGAGCGCGGTCACGTTGAAGTTGCCCCCCGTCGCTTTCAGCAATGCGTCCGCGAGGAGGTTGATGAGGCCCGCCTTCTGCACGCCGAAGACGAGGATGAACAATCCGAGGAAGAACATGAGCGTGATCCACTCGGCTTCGGACAGCGCGCCGTGGACGTTCTTCGACTGGGTCTCGGAGTCCTTCCCGAGATTGTCGAGCAGCAGGAGGACTGCGGCGCCGAAGATGGCGGTGGTCGCGGGCTCCATGCCGGTCTGCCGTTGCAGCATGAAACCGGCGATGACGAGCACGATGACGGCGAGCGATTGCTTCAGAAGCCGCGGATCGGTGATCGCCTCGTTCTCGTTGAAGCTCATCACGTGCCGGCGGTTCTCTTCCGTCGCCCGCAGATGGCGACCCCAGACGTAATACAACGGGACCATCGTGGCGATGAAGACCAGGAGGATGATCGGCGTCAGGTGGATCGCGAAATCGTTGAAAGTAAGGCCTGTTGCCGAGCCGATCATGATGTTCGGCGGGTCGCCGATCAGCGTGGCCGTGCCGCCGATGTTCGACGCGAAGATCTGCGCGAAGAGATACGGATACGGCTTCACCTTGAGCTCGTCGGTGATGAGCAGCGTCACCGGCACCGTCAGGAGGACCGTGGTCACGTTGTCGAGAAACGCGGAGAACACTGCGGTGACCGTCGACATCATGACCATGATGCCCCAGGGCCGCGCATCGACCTTCTTCGCCGACCATATCGCCACGTACTGGAACAGGCCCGAGCGCCGCGTGATGTTGACGATCAGCATCATGCCTAGGAGCAGGCCCAGCGTGTTCCAGTCGACGGCGCCCATCGCCTCTTCCTGGTTCATCACGCCGGTGATGATGAGAAGTCCCGCGCCCAGCAGCGCCACGATCGCGCGGTTGAGCTTGTCCGCCATGATGACGACGTACGTCAGCACGAAGAGCGCCGTCGCCACCCAGAGCGGCGACAGTCCGAAGATGACCGACGCTGCGTGCCCTCCGGGGGGCGGCGTCACTTGCCCGCTCCGGCATGGAGCGTGGCGAGAAGATCGCGCGAGGAGACCATTCCGACGAGGCGCCCGCTGTCGCGCTCGACCACCGGGACGTTGTTCGCGCCGTTGTGGAGCAGCAGCACGATTTCGACGGGCGGCGTGTCGGGATGAACGACCTCGTCCGCCTTCTCGACGTAGTCGCGCACGAGGTCGCCTTCGATGTCGCGCATCCTGCCGCGGAGCTCCGCCAGCGTGTCGGACACGAAGCTCAGGTCCTGCAAGCCCTTGCCGAGAAGCGCCGCGCGCGGCAGCAGTCTCGCGTACAGCTTCTCGAGCTTGAACATGCCGAGTAGCGCACCGGAGGCGTCGACGACCGGCAGATCCGAGATCCGGTTGCTCAGCATCTGCTCGAGCGCAACACCGACCGTCTGCGTCGCCGTGAGCCGGGGAAAGTCGGTCTGATAGATCGTGGGGGAGCTCATCGCGGGCACGCCTTTCACCACGTGGAGGAATCGGTGCGAAACGACGTTCGGTGTTCGCCGACGGTCGAACAGAGCGGAATTCTAGCCGAATGCCCGCGCTATAATCCGCGGCTGCGGCAATTGTCCAGTCCTCCTGCCGCTGTCGCTCCCGACGCCCCACACCGCATTTGCCTGCGACTGGCGCCCCGCAACGGGTGACAGGCCGATCACCACGAAAGTCGCCATGTCCTTTGCTTCGCTCGGCTTGTCCGATGCGCTCGTCCGCGCCGTGACCGAACACGGTTACACCCAACCGACGCCGATACAGCAGCAGGCGATTCCCGCCGTGCTCGCCGGTGGCGACCTGCTTGCAGGAGCGCAGACCGGCACCGGCAAGACGGCCGGCTTCGTGCTGCCGCTGCTGCAGCGGCTCGCCGCGGCGCCCTCCGCACAACCGCCGCGTTCCGGAAGGAAGCCGATTCGTGCGTTGATCCTCACGCCGACGCGCGAGCTCGCGGCGCAGGTCGAGGAGAGCGTGCGCGTCTACGGCAAGTACTCGAAGCTCGCGTCGATGGTCATGTTCGGCGGCGTCGGCATCGGCGCGCAGACCGCGGCGCTCCGGCGCGGCGTGGACATCCTGGTCGCAACTCCGGGCCGGCTTCTCGACCACCAGGGCCAGGGCAATCTGGATCTTTCCAGAGTCGAGATCCTGGTGCTGGACGAGGCCGACCGGATGCTCGACATGGGCTTCATCCGCGACATCCGGCGGATCCTCTCGCTTCTCCCGCGCAAGCGGCAGAATCTGCTGTTCTCCGCGACCTTCTCCGAGGAGATCAAGGATCTTGCCGACACGCTGCTCGACGATCCGGCGCTGATCGAAGTCGCGCGGCGCAACTCGACCGTCGAGATCATCACGCAGACGGTGCACCCGGTCGATCGCAACAGGAAGCGCGAGCTCCTGTCGCATCTCATCAAGACGCAGAACTGGTATCAGGTGCTCGTGTTCACGCGCACGAAGCACGGCGCGAACAAGCTCGCCGAGCAGTTGAACGACGACGGCATCACGGCGCTCGCGATCCACGGCAACAAAAGCCAGGGCGCGCGCACGAGAGCGCTGTCCGAGTTCAAGGACGCGAGCCTCCAGGTGCTGGTCGCGACGGACATCGCCGCACGCGGCATCGACATCGACCAGTTGCCGCACGTCGTCAACTACGACCTTCCCAATGTGCCGCACGACTACGTGCACCGGATCGGGCGCACCGGCCGCGCCGGCGCTACGGGCGAGGCCGTCTCGCTCGTCTGCGTGGACGAGCACGAGTTTCTGCGCGACATCGAGAAGCTCATCAAGCGCACGCTGCCGCGCACGGTGATCGCGGGCTTCGAGCCCGATCCGCGGGCGCGCGCCGAGCCGATCCTGCAGCGCCAGGGCCGTGGGCAGCCGCGCGGAGAGCCGCGCGGGAAGCCACGTGGCCAGCCGCGCGAGAAAAAGCGCGCGACGAACCCGCCTCAGCCACAAGCGCGCAAGGGCGCCGCCTCGCAAGCGCGCCAGCGCACAGCGCCCGCACCGGCGGCAGCGCCCACCGCGAAGAAGGCGCGCGTCATCCACCGCTTTGGCGGGCGCGGCCGCTAGCGGGGTTTCGAAACCCATCTCGCGAGCGCGACATGCAGGCGATACCGCACGTCGTCTCGCTCACGTCGCCGCTCTTCCTTCTCGCGTTCCTCGGGTATGCGCTGGTGCGCTGGTTCGGGTGGCCGAAGGACGTTTCGGACGCGCTCACCAAGTTCGTCTTCGCGGTCGCGATTCCCGCGGTGCTCTTCCGCCTCATGAGCGACTTTTCGCGGCTCCCGCCCGTCGACGTGCGCCTTCTGATCGCGTACTTCGGAGGCTGCCTGCTCGTGTTCCTTTTGGGCCGCGTCATTGCGTCACGCGTGTTCAGGATGGATGGCGTCGAGCAGTCGGTGTTCGGCATGGGCGGCATCTTCGCGAACAATCTGCTGCTGGGACTTCCGCTCGCGACGATCCTGCTCGGGGAGGCAGCTCTGCCGGTCGTCTCCATGGTGCTGGTCTTCAATTCGCTCTTGCTGTGGATTCTCGTGACGGTGTCGGTCGAGTGGGCGCGCACCCGTCACGTCTCGCTGCGGGGCTTTGCGGTCACCGTGAAGAACGTCGCGACGAATCCGGTGGTGGCAAGCATCCTGATCGGCACTGGATGGGGGTGGCTGGGCATCCCCCTGCCGTCGATGGCGGACCGCACGCTCGAGCTCATTGGCCAGGCGGCGATCCCGCTATCGCTCATCGCCCTCGGGATGGGCCTCGGCGAATTCGGCGTCACCGAGGGTTGGCGGGAAAGCACCGCGATCTCGTTCGTGAAGCTCGTGCTGCATCCGCTCGCGGTCTGGTCGCTCGCCTACCTGCTGCGTCTGCCGCCGCTCGAGACTCGGGCGGTCGTGCTGCTCGCCTCGCTGCCGGTTGGCGCGAACGTCTATCTCATGGCACGCGAGTTCAACTCGCTGCCGGGACCCGTGGCGGCGAGCCTCGTGCTGTCGTGCGCGGCGGCGGCGGTGACGACGCCTATGGTGCTCGTCCTGATGACGGGCTAGCGGCGCTTCGCTCGTCGAAGCGCTTCAAAGCAGGCTGACATGACCCGACGGAACCCGTAGCATGCGGGTCAGGCGGGAGTCCCGCTCATCGGAGACGAACATGGCGAAGAGCAAGAGCGGCAGCGGTTATCCCAACCCCAAGGGACACACCGGGCCGAAGACGCAGTTCCCGCAAGCGAAGCGGCCTGTCGGCGGCCATCCGGCGCCGCGAGTCCTGCCGCGCACGAGGGCGAGTCCGAAGGGGAGGTAACGTCCTCAAGGCACGAGGCGTCCCAAAGGGAGATAACGCGGTCCCAAAGGGAGGTAACGCGGTCCCAAAGGAAGGTAACGCGGTCCCAAAGGGAGGTAACGCGGTCCCAAAGGGAGGTAACGCGGTCCCAAAGGAGGTAACGCCGTCCCAAAGGGAGGTAACGCCGTCCCAAAGCGAGGACCCGACGTGACGGCGATCGACGCTCTCCGAGTTGCCGCGCTCGGGTTCGGTGCGGAGCGTCGCCTCGCCAAAGCACGCGCGCTCGCCGCGGCTTCCTCGGTCGAATTGATCGAGCCGGACGTTGTCCTCGCTTATCACGACACTCTGCTGTGCCTCGCGGCGTACCCGGAGACGCGCGAGCTGCTCGCCGCAACACGCCGTGAGCTTCGCCGCGTGGCCGCGGCCGCGCGAGCGCTGTATTCCATCGGCCCTTCCCGCAGCCGCCAGAAGCTTGCGCATAGCGGCCTTGCCGGAACCGAAGTCACGATCAACTTCGGTTGGGACATTGCGCGGTGGCTCGCCGTCCGTTTTCCACGAAACGCCGACATCGATTCGTTCGGCGACGATGGCATTCCGCCGCAGGAGATCGTCACCGAGTCCCTTGCGCCCATGGAGTTCGAGCTCGCGGCGTCGGAAGCGGATGCGCTTGAATTCATCGAGACGGCAAACGACGGCAATCGGCGCACGAGTCTCGCCTGGCTCGTAGACGCATTCGAGCGCTTGCCGTGCCCCGATACCTTGCGTGCCACCCTGTGGGACGCCATGCGGCCATTTATCGTGATCCGCACCGGCGGCTCGTTGCTGTCCCGCACGTTTGCGCGAGGACTTTTCGCGCCGACGTATTACCACCGCGAACCGCTGCCGAAACGCATCGATGTGCCCGCGCTCGTCCGCGAGCCACTGACTGCTCCGCGCCGCCTCTCGTCCGCGGATCGGCAACAGATCGTCGACGTCGGCCGCGCGGTGCTGGCGGCTCTGGGCCGCGAGACCGACGCAATCGCCCTCGCCCATCCCCAAGGCGTGCGCTGGTACGACCTCGCGCGCGGCACCGCCATCGCGCTCTTCACGATGCGCCCCGGCCGCCGCGGCCCGCTCGACTCGCACATCGGCATGATGCTGTTCAAGAACGCCGTACCAGTCGGCTATGGCGGTGGCTGGCCCTTCCTCGGAGATTGCAGGATCGGCGTCAACATCTTTCCCGCGTTTCGGGGTGGCGAGTCCGCGCTGCTGTTCGGACAGGTGCTGCGCGTCTATCGGCAGTGTTTCGATGTCGGGCGCTTCATCGCCGAGCCGTCGCAGTTCGGGGGAACGAATCGCGAAGGCCTGCGCTCCGGCGCCTTCTGGTTCTACTACCGCCTGGGATTCCGTCCCGTCGACCCGGATGCCGCGCGCCTCGCTGCCGGCGAGTGGTCGCGGATGACCTCGAATCCGCAGTATCGAACACCGGCGCGGCGGCTTCGCACCTTCACCGGCGGCGACATCGAGCTTCGGCTCGATCCCACTCCCGAAATCGACACGAGCGCGCTCAGTAGCCTCGTCACGGCGTGGATCCGCGAGCGCTTCGACGGCAATCGCATCGCGGCCTCGAACGCCGCCTCGGAGCGCGTCGCTCGCGTGCTGGGCGTGATGGACCGCAATGCCTGGCGCGACGACGAGGCCCATGCGTTCACGACGCTTGCACCGCTCGTCGCGCAGATTTCCGGGCTGCGCCGCTGGTCCGACGCCGAGCGGGAAAGCCTCGCGCTGCTGATGCGCGCGAAAGGCGCCGACGAATTCCGCTTTCACGCCCGCCTCCGCCGCCATGGGCGGTTGGCGTCCGCGCTCCGAGCGCTCGCCGGCAATGGCGCGGTCGCGTAACGACGCGTAAAATCCGCCGTTCGCCGCACGGTCAGCGGCCACCCTTTCTGCAACCTTCCTCCCATGGCGACTGCGGCATCCCGTCCGAAACGACTCTATCGCGTTCGCAACTCGAACATCCACGGACGCGGCGTGTTCGCAGCCCGGAAGATCGCCAAGGGCACGACCATCATCGAATACCGCGGCGAGCGCACGACCTGGGAGATCGCGCAGGAGCGTCCCGACAGCGACCCCGACAACCCGGCGCACACCTTCATTTTCGAGCTCGACGACGGCCGCGTGATCGATGCCGCCGTACGGGGCAATGCGGCGCGCTGGATCAATCACTCGTGCGCGCCGAACTGCAAGTCCTACGAGGACGAAGACGGGCGCGTCTACATCGAGGCGAAGCGGGACATTGCGCCGGGCGAGGAGCTCACCTACGACTACCGGCTGCAGTACGACGGGCGCATCACGCGCAAGGTCAAGGAGGAGTACGCGTGTCGCTGCGGCGCGCGGCGCTGCCGCGGGACGCTCCTGTTCAAGAGCGGCTGACGATGGCCCGCAAGCGAACCGCTTCCGCGCCGGGCACCGTCGTGGTTTTGGAGCACGAGTCGCGCGTGCTCGCCGACAATCCGCTCGGTGACCCGCACCGCCGCAAGCTCGCGGTCTTCCTTCCGGCGCAGTACGACGAAGGCGCAACACGCAAAACGGCGGGCCGTGGGCGTCGCTTCCCGGTGCTGTACGACCTCGTGGGCTTCACCGGGTCGGGCCTTGCGCACGTCAACTGGAAACCCTTCGGCGACAACGTGCCCGAGCGTGTCGCGCGGCTCGTGCACGAGCGCAAGATGGGACCGGCGATCGTCGTCTTCGCCGATTGCTTCACGTCGCTCGGCGGGAACCAGTACGTCAATTCGACCGCCATCGGCGCGTACGGCGACTACCTCACGCGCGAGATCATCCCGTTCGTCGATCGCGAGTTCCGCACGCTCGCCTCGCGCGACCATCGCGGCTGCTTCGGCAAGTCGTCCGGCGGCTACGGTGCGATCATCCACGGCATGAAGTACGCGAAGCACTGGGGCGCCATTGCGAACCATTCTTTCCAGCACATTGGGATCCTAAGCTTAGAATTCCACGTGGACAAGTTGTCGCG
>JADMIO011200107.1_pt1 | contig 70767 bp, 49 predicted proteins | sample 8958161 | NCBI WGS metagenome assembly JADMIO01 (sample SAMN16585339, study PRJNA669376) | soil metagenome | isolation source: Crop rotation soil | place: USA: Cullars Rotation, Alabama | collected 2011 | reverse complement strand
GCGACAACTTGTCCACGTGGAATTCTAAGCTTAGGATCCCAATGTGCTGGAAAGCCGAGGGAACCGGAAGTAACGACATATTTTTTCAATGCGCCGAGCACGCCGTCACAAGCCGTCTTCACCGTGACGGGCATCGCCCCGCTTTGCATCAATGTGCAAAGATCGGCCAGGTCCACGTTGTCAGCGACGGCATAGGTTTGCACCCTGTCCCGGGCATCCCGCAGGGCCGTTCGTGCCGGCGCACTTCCCAGCACACCCTTCAAACTTTTCGCCAAATCCTTCATCGCTACGGCCAGGGTGGCGGATTGGGAAAGATCGCAGAGCGATTGGGTCACCGCTTCGCCTCTTCCTTTGTAGGAAGCCAGATATTGTTGCACCACCACTTCACCCAGGGCTTCGCCGGTCATCTCGGGCGAGCGGACCAATTGCCGCAGAATCGTTTCATAAGGCCAGCCATCGACCGGTTCGGTTTCCTCGGAGCCCACCGTGAAATCGACATAATCGCGCATCTGATAGCCGACTTCCGGCATGCTCATCAGGCAGGCATCCATGCCCAGCAGATCCAGTTTGTGACCCAACGCGGCATGCAGCGCCTTGAGCACACTTTTCATTTCGAGGTTATCGAGAAAATCCTTGGCATCATCGTCGATCAAAATGGCCCTCGGCACGATCGCGGCACTCCCCGCGGCGGTGGCGCGGGCCGCCTTGACCACCGATGTTTTGAACAAGGCATGGCCGATTTGGCGCGGACGCGGCTGCCGGGCGCCGCGCGCGCGGCCGCGTTCGCCCGCAAAAATATCGGTGTCATCCCAACCCTGGCCATGGTTCCAAAGCACCAGCAAATAACGGCGGGCCGGAAAGCGGCTGAGGGCCCAGGTGGTGAACTCGATAAGATTTTTCGGGTCGCCCGTGTTCTTGTTGCCCAAAGTTTCCACCACGTCATCGGCCAGTTTGGTTCCCTTGGTCAACAGGTAACGTTTGGTCCGATGTGCATCGCTTGCGCTGTCGAACTGGGCGACCACATTGACGTTCGCGCCGGAGCCGACCCGTTTCATTTCGAGCAGATCGGCGGTGCCGTTGGGGTCGAGATTATTGTCGCCGGCGAGATACACCATCACCGTCCACGATTTCACGGGAAGTTGTTTGCGCATGGAATGAGTTTTGGTGGAAGTCCGGCCGCGTCTGGGAGAGGACTAGAGATTGCATTTCCACCCGTCAATCTCATTATCGGCCCCCATGTTCGTCGTCCGGGCTTTAGCCCGTCAGTCTAATCCGGGCCGACCAGGATCCGAAAGATCGGCCAGGGACTCTTCCCTCGAAGACACCTTCCGCCAAGGCAGCCCCCGCCCGTTTGTTTATCCCGTCGTCCTGATCCCCCTGTTTCTTTCGCTCCTTCTTCTCCTCGGCGGTTGCGCCAGCCCGCCTGCACCCGCGACCCGGACGGGCGCCAATCGTCCGGATGTCTCCGAACATGGCTACGCCCTGCTCTTTGATCTGCTCGGTGATGAGAAGGATGTTTCGAAATTGCTGATCATCAAGCGGGAGCGAGCCGAGCTGCGGGGATTAATCCAGGAGATCTCGCGGCGCTGCGCCCGGGCGCACGAGGAACTCGAGGCATTTGCCAAAGCCGACCGCCGCCTAAACCTCAAAGAACTGGGCCTGCCCGCCTCCGAGGTCAAAGCCCGCAAGAGCATCAGCAAAGCGCGCGGCAAACAGTTACTGACCGGCCACGGGAAGGATTTTGAACTGCACCTGTTGCTGACCCAGGAAGAGGCGTTGACCTACGCCATTCACCTGGCCGACGTGACGGGTGCCCACGAAACCGATCCGGGGCGAGTTCAGTTTTTGCGAACGCTGGCCGGCGATCTGAGGCGCCTGGAGGAACAATTAATGGCGATGCTTCTGGCCAATTATTCCCTGCCGGCGCCGAAGTGAGACAAGGCAAGAGGATTGGGCCCACTCGGATTTGAACCGAGGACCAAGCGATTATGAGTCGCCTGCTCTAACCGCTGAGCTATGGGCCCGACGGGCTCAAGCTAAGAAAATAGGTCGCGGCGCGAAAGCTCCAATTTTGCATTCACCGGACTGAACCCAGAACCGCGCTTCAATTCGGCCGCGGCGTCGCCCACCCATTGCCTTCGTCAAAATACCGAGTGGCGCCGACGGTGCTGACCTTGAGATATTGCCGCCAGTGAAACAGGCCGATATCGCGCGAAGCGTCGAGCGTCTTTGTTTCCGCCTTCGTTGATCGGGCCGGCGAATGGGCGAGTGCCTCGTACAGGACGCGCCCATCCATGGTGGGCGGGGCCTTGATTCCCAGGAGCCAAAGGATGGTCGGCGCCACATCGACGTTGCCGCTTGGGGTGTCACTGATCAAACCGCGTTTAAAGTGCGGCCCATGGGCGACCAGCGTATTATTCATGTCGAAGCGGCTTAACGAGGCGTGGGAACCTTTGCTCACGGTGCCTCCCATGGTGGTCATCAAACCGGGCGCTCCATAAGTGTTGGTCTCGGCGCTCCAACGCAGGGAAACCATGATGTCCGGGGCGTCGTTGGTGGTCCGATAACCGATGGCTTCCAATGGAAAGGTTCCTTCCGCCGCGACACGGGAAAAAATAACGCCGGCCCAGTCGGTCGTTTGCAGGAAATCGACCAGGCGACGAATCACCGCTTCCTCGCGATTAACGACGTAAATGAGCACGCCGCCCCCGACGCCCACCACCATCAGGTCCCCCGGCTCCGGATCTTCAAATTTGGTCTGCGCATTAAACCCACCTCTCTTCAAAAGGGCGGTAACGTCCGGGGTGCGATAAATCGTCGAGAAGCCGTGGTCGGAGACCAGCATCAGGTCGGTCTTGTCCCAAACCTCCCTGGCCTTGAGCGTCTCGATGACTTCCCCGAGATTCTTGTCGCTCGACTCGATGCCTTGCAGCGCGGTGGGGGAGCCGACGCCGGTTTCGTGCTGGGATTTGTCGGGATCACTCAGCCAAAGCAGGGTGTATTTGGGCACCCCCTTTTTCCACAAAACGCGGGTCAAGGCATGCGTGGTCCAGACATCCTGAGCAGTATTGGGCTGGGTGATATTGGTAGGAAACGATTTGTCGTCATTGGCCTTTTTCAGCTTGTCCGCCAGCTCGCGCGGGATGGTTTTGCCCGCGTAGAGCGTCACCGACTGTTTTTCGGCCTCCGCTTTCCTGACCCGGGAACGATCGTGAAACTGCGCCACCGGTTTGCTCCCGGAAATCACGGTGGCGATGCCTTCGCCATGGAGAATTTCCGCCACGGTGGACGTCAGGATGTAATGGCCTCCGGTCCGGAAATCACCGCGCCGCACCGCTTCGTTGCCCTCGGTGGCGTAGGAACCGAGGACGCTGAACTCCGGGTCATACTCCGTGTTGGCCAGGATCCCGTTCCGGCCGGGGTTCGAACCGGTGGCCAGGGCGGCTCCATTCACCTCGGTGGAACTGACATAAACAGGATGATGATGACGGAAAAAAACGCCGTTCGTGGCGAGGCCGTAGAGATTCGGGCAATACTGCGGGGCGACAAAATCCGGGCGCATACCGTCCCAAACCACCAGCACCACATGTTCCGCGGTCTCGGCAGGGAGTTCATCGGCGGCACGAAGCGGGCCGGCCCAGGCCAGCGTTACACCGAGGGCCAGAAGAAAAAGGCGAGAAAACATAAGTTAATATGACGCCGACGAGAGGTGCGACACGAGAATAAACAGGTGTTCCATGGCTTTTTAATGTTCAGGCATTTGCTGCGGCAATAGGCGGGCTATGGACAGGAAGGTTGGGGAACAACCCGGTTCTCTTCATTAAAAAAGAATTAAAATCGATTCATCTCGGTGACCGGTTTCAGGATTTGAGTGAGGGGGAAGAAGAGCCAGGAGGAAGACGGGTGAAGGGTCGTCGCATCTCCCCGAGGCGCATCAACTTTTTCTGCGACTTCGCGGTCAAGTCCTGACCAGAATTTGTCACTTTGTTCGGGCTCCTTTTAGGCCTGGGGTGAAGGTGGGCGAGGGAGGGGAGGTCGGCGCCTGGGATAGCCGCCGGTCTGCGCCGAACTGCGAACCTTAGTTCGCGGCGCAGGCCGTGCGGCGTAGGGGCCCAGGCGCCGGGCTCCCCTCCCTCGCCCCACCGGCCTGGCGCCCTTGAGGGGAGGCGGCCAATCAAACGCTCATTCCGTCAGGGTATGTACCTTTTGTGGAATGCGCATGTTCAACGCGCTATGCGGCCGGCGCGTGTTGTAGAGAAACACAGCTTCCTTTACCGCCTCACGAGCCATCGCTTTGGTCTTAAATTCCCGACCCAAGCCATACTCGCTTTTCAAAATGCCGTTCATCCGTTCGGCTAATGCGTTTTCCGCGCAGTGATCTTCCTCGGTCATGCTGATGGCCAAACCGTGCTTCTCCAATCGATTGACATATTCATGGCAGCAATACTGCGTGCCTCGATCCGAATGGTGCATCGGCTTGGCGCCAGCCGGCAGACTTTGCAGCGCCATTTCCAACGCCCGCACGCAATTGCTGGCCTCCAAGGTGTCTCCACAATGATAGCCCACTATCTTGCGCGAGGCCCGGTCCGTCGTCAGCGCAAGATACAGAAAACCTTCCTGGCTCCGCAGATAGGTCACGTCGCTGACCCAGGCCTGATTGGGTCCCGTCACTTTGAGGTTCTTCAGTTGGTTCCTGAACACCGGCAGCGGATGATACGAATTGGTCGTGCGGGGAAATTCCGCCACGCGCGCTTTAACCAGCAAATCGCGCTCACGCATCAGATCAAAAAAACGATCCCGTCCCAGTTTGACCCCAGCTTTTTGCATGGCCGGCGCCAACAACACTCGCAATTTTCGTCCTCCCAGCCGCGGTTGCTGCCGGCGCTCCTGGTAAACCAAACCCACCACCAACTCCGCGGCCACCGCCTTGCGCCGACGCGCCCGGCGGCGCGCATAATAATTCTGGCGACTCATCCCCAGTCGCCGACAGACCGCCGCCACATTCACCCAGCAAAGGCTGCCTGACTTTTCTACCGCTTGATGTCCTGCTCTCCAACGGCCTTTTTTTTAAAGTCCTCCACATCTTTAATGCCAGCTCGCTCGCAGGCCATTTGGGTGTAGGCCCTCTCCAGGGCCAAATCTACATGCGCGTCGGCCAAAACTTTCTCCAACTGGCGCACACGCTGTTTTAATTGTTTCAACTCGTCGATCTCTTCTGGCTTTTCCACTCGAATAACCTTTCCTCGCGTTCCATTGCCATACTTGCGAGTCCATTTTTGGACGGTCTCGCTTCCCTTAATCCCATACTTGCGCTGCATTTCCGCAAAACTTCGCTGCTCGATTTCCAATTCCCGTACTATTTCCATCTTGAACGCTTCACTATAGCGAATGGGCGTCTTCGGCGCTCCGTTTTTTTGGCTCATCCTGTAAACCTATTCCAGGACGGGACCGAACCACCGCACCCCTCACCCCGGCCCTCTCCCCTCCGAGGGGAGAGGGGGCGCGTCATATGCATTCGATAAAACTGCGTTATGGCGCGCGTCTCTATCCGTTGCAAGACTGAGGCAAAGCGGCTTGTTGCAACGATGCTATTGCCGCGGATGGAGCCGATGGTCTTCCCAGATGGCCTTGCGCGCCTCCCTCTCCCCTCGGAGGGGAGAGGGCCGGGGTGAGGGGTGCAGGATCCGGCCTATCACAAAAATTGAGATGCGCCCCCTCTCCAGACCGTTTCCTGAAATTGTTTGCTTTTTCCGCCGGGAACAACCCGAAGCATCCCAGCAGCATCCTAAAAATTCTTCTTTCTCATTGACCCGTCCGGCCCTTCTGTGACGAAACTGTACGCCGCTATCTCAATGCACTATTGATCATGTCGAAACTCGGGAGCAAAAACGGACGGGCCGCGCGTCTGGCCAGCAGCACAACCAAATACGACGCCCATCACACCGTCCTTTCCAGAACTTACGGCGCCCAGGCTGACCTGCGCCGGGAACTGGCTGATTCAAAAACCAAGGTGGCCGAGCGGGAGGAAGTCCTGCGCGTCTTTTCCACCTGCACCGATTCCCAGCGGGCCTGGCTGCTCCTGGAGGATTATTTCGAAAAGCTGTCTCTTTCCCGCAAGGATTTCACCGGACCCGATTGGTGGCCGCGCTTGATGGCGGCCCAGGGACCGGTCCGGCTCGAAGAGGTGGCCATGCTTTTTCTCCGTTCGAGCCGGCCGTTGCCGACCGAATTGACCGGCCATGCCAATATTGCCCGCTTCGCTGAACTCGAGCGGGCCGAGGAGGAACGGCAGAAGCTGCACGAATTGGAAAATTGGATCTGCCCGCCCACGCCGGCCCATCTCGATGGCCCGCGCGCGGCCCTCCGCGTCGTCTGCTCCGTGCAACCCACCCAGGATCATCCGGCCCTCCATGCCCTCAAAGTCCGCTTCAGCCTGTTTCGTCCGCGCACTGGCGAAAAAGTCCGGCCGCTCTCGGAAATCATCGAACTGACCACCCGCGCCAATCATGAACAGGAACTGTTCGCGCCGTTGGATTGGGAATTCATTCAATGGCTGGCCGAGACATGCGCCGGCGAAGAGGACGCCGAGGCGCTCACCCTGACCGGCCTCGACCTGTTGCTCTGGCTCACCCGCTGGGGCCTGGTCGATCGTCTCGAAATGGAGGACCGCCATCTCCAATTTCATGGCCAGATCGTTTCCCTCGTGCCGCATCTCGAGAATGGCGACAAGGACCTCTCCTTCACCCATCGCATCGCTCTGCCCGATGGCCAACCGCATCCGCTGTCCGGCGCCAAATTCTTCGCCGGCCGTCCGGCCCTGGCGCTGATTGGGCAGAACTTTTATCTGTTGCGCAATGCCCCACCGCCAACCTTGCTGGAATTCTGGAATGAAACGCCGACCATCCCGGTGCACAAACTCAGCCATCGCTTGCGCACCCAATTGCGCCGCAACCATTCCAATAATGGCGTCGATTGGGATCAACTCTGCATCACCCACCCGGCCGTTCCCCGCTTCGTTTTCGAATTGAGCGACGACACTGTCCGGCTTCGTCTCCTCGCCCATAGTGAACGGGACAAAAGCGTCTGGCATTGGACCGGGCAGGAATGGACGCTTGATAACCCGAACGGACCGCGCACGGACAAGCCCGAAGTATTGGAGGATTCGCGCCTGGATGCCGCGGTGGCCTGGTTGCGCCGGCTCGATTGGTTTACTCCGGAAGCAAGTCTCTGGATTGGCGATGCTAACGAAAGTTTTTTGACCAACCTCGCCCGCGCCTGGCCGGACAAACCCGATTCGGCCGAGTATTTGGGCAACCCGGCTTTCCACCGGCTTTTCCTGCAACCGCGCCAGCTCAAACCATTGCTGGTGGTCAAGGGGAGCGGCATCGATTGGTTCAGTGTTTCGGCCGAGTGGGAGCAGGAAGGCATGAAACTGACCCCGGCCGATCTGCAACGCCTGGCCGCCGCCACCAGCCGTTTCGTCAAATTGCCGGATGCCGGCTGGGTCGAACTCGACACCAAGACCGTCCAGGAGGCGCACGAGGCCATGGCCGATTTGGGCGTGGATGAATTGAGCCCGGTGGCCCAAAAAATCGGGCTCGAACAAGCCGCTCATCTCGATGAATCGGGCTTGAAACGGTTCACCGACTCCCCCGAAGCCAAGGCGCTCAAACAAAAACTGGCCAACTTCGAGGGGGTTCCGGACCTGGCCCTCCCGAAAAATATCCAGGCCGACCTCCGGCCCTATCAAAAGGATGGTTTCAATTTCCTTTGTCATCTCACCCAGATGCATCTGGGCGGCATCCTGGCCGACGACATGGGCCTGGGTAAAACGTTGCAAACCTTGATCTGGATCGGCTGGTTGAAGGAGCGCAATCCCAAGAACGCGCGCCCTTCCCTGGTCATCTGTCCCGCGTCCGTGCTGCACAACTGGCGCCGGGAAGCGGAGCGTTTCACTCCCCATCTAAAAGTGCTGGTCCTGCAAAGCGGCGCCGCCCGGCACAATTTGCGCAAACAGATCCCGCAGCACGACATCATCGTCACCAACTACGCCCTGCTCCGGCGGGACCTCGAGGATTTGCAAAAATTTTCCTTCAACGCCGTGATTCTGGACGAGGCGCAATTCATTAAAAATCCCTCCGCCCAAATCACCCAGTCGGTCAAACAACTCAATGCCGATCAGCGCCTCGCCCTGACCGGCACCCCGCTGGAGAATCGTCTGCTCGATCTCTGGAGCATCACCGATTTCATCCAGCCCAATTATCTCGGGAGCCAGGAACATTTCACCCAGACCTACGAGCCGCGGGCCGAAGGCGAGGGAGCCGTCGATGCCCAGCGCATCGCCCGCCGGCGTCTCTCGGCCAAACTGCGCCCGCTCATGTTGCGCCGGATCAAACAGCAGGTCGCCAAGGATCTCCCGGACCGCATCGAGGTCCGCCGCGATTGCGATCTGGGCGAAGCGCAACGCCGTCTTTACCTGGCCGAACTGCGCCGCAGCCGCGAACAGGTCATGCAGACGGTCGCCGAAAAAGGCCTGGCCAAGAGCAAAATGCACGTGCTGGCCGCCCTCACCCGCTTGCGCCAGATTTGTTGTCATCCCCAACTGGTGGGCAACGACTCGATGTCGGGCAAAACCGACACGCTCTTCGAACTGCTCGAACCGCTCCTGGCCGAGGGCCAAAAGGTGCTCATCTTCTCGCAATTCGTGCAGATGCTCCGCCTGCTCGAGTCCGAGTGTAAAACCCGCCAGATCTCGACCCACATTCTCACGGGCGAAACCAAGGAGCGCCAGGCTGTCGTGCAAAATTTCCAGGAGGACGGCCAGGCGGCGGTCTTCCTATTGAGCCTGCGGGCGGCCGGCACCGGCCTGAACCTGACCAACGCCAGTTACGTTATCCTTTACGATCCCTGGTGGAACCCGGCCGTCGAGGCCCAGGCCATCGATCGTTCGCATCGCATCGGACAGACCCGCACGGTCAACGCCTATCGCTTGATCGCCCCCGGCACGGTCGAGGAAAAGATCTGGGAATTGCAGCAACGCAAAGCCCAGGCCATCGCCGATGTGCTGGGCGAAGAAGGGTTCGCCAAGAGCCTTTCCCAGACCGACCTCGAATATCTCTTCTCGGAGGATTGAGAAAACTAGAAGAGATGAAGGGTTGAATTGAAGGGTTGCAGAGGGGAAGAGAAGGGAGAAGGGGCCAAAAGAAAATGGCCCTATTGTCCCAGGCCTTTTCTGCCGACATTTTGCTGGCGTCTTGCGCCCGCATGCAACTCAAGCCAAAGGCTGATGGGCTGCTCCCGCTATGGCGGGAGCGCCTGATCTGCTTTATTTGCGGCGCGGCGTTCTTCGCGCTAGGGCAATCGGTCAAGCCGCTGGTTTTTGCGTTGTGGGAACCGACGGGGCCTTCGATGACCGTGAATGCCCGGACGCTGGCTTTGACCAACCCCGTGGAAACCCATGTCACGCGCGCGGGGACCTTCGAGTATATCCGGATGCCATTGGGGGAACCGGATGATTTGTTGCCCGATGTGCGGGCGCCCCTCGGGTCGCCCCGCTGGTTTTTCCCCGGCTATTCCAAAACGAAGCTGGGAGATTTTTTGCGCTCAGTCGAGCTGAGCGACGAGCATCGGAAGGTTCTTCTGGATCCGCATCGTTGGGAGACAACTCAGGAAGGCATCTATGTGAATCCACCGCTCGAAGCGGTGGCCAACATGGGCCGGCCGGCACGGAGCCAAATTTACCCGGTTCTGGCCGGGAGCCCGGTTAACTCGCCGCAGCATTATCCTTTCCGGTTCCCCATCAATGCGGTCGAGGAACGGTTGGGCGATGCCGGATTGTCGGCGGCCACGGCGGCCCTGGTCCGGCGCTTACTCTACGAGGACGAGGGGACGATCTGCTTTGCCGATGGGGCAGTGGCGCAGCAGTTATTGCCAACGCCGGAATTCAAAGCGCTGGTCAATGTTCTTTACCGCGAACCGACCTTTCTCATGCGGCTGAAAATCGCGCGGGACGCCGACATCGATCGATTGCTGCTCTACTGGTCGAGATTCGGGAGAGGCCGTGAATTGAAACCGCTTTTCCAATCTCTCTCGCGCGTGCCCGGGGGCGGGTCGATCAATGTCGAACATCTTTTGCCGCCCTTTGCCCGGTTGCGTCTTTACACGCACGGACCGGTTTCCACGGACAGCGCGAAATCACGGCAGAACTGTTTTTGGACAGCCCTTAATTTTTTCAACGAACAACCGGACGCGCAGTATCTCAAAACGGAAAACGTGCTGCGGGCGCTCAAGACCGATTACCATGGCGTGAATGGAGAATTGGAGTTTGGCGATTTGGTCTGTCTCATGGATGCCAAAGGCCTTCCCGCACACATCTGCGTTTACATCGCCGATAACGTGGTGTTCACCAAGGACGGAATGGATGATCGGGAGCCCTGGATCCTGATGCGGATCCCCGACATGCTGGTGGAATACACTGCCAAGCCTCCTCATAAAATGATCACCTTGCGGCATAATGCCGATCAAGGATTGTAGAAGTCGAGATAACGAGACTCAGAATTCTCTCTCCGACGGTGGGAGGATTGTCCCGAGTCGCCTTTCTTCTCCCTCTCCCCGACCCTCTCCTCCATCCGATGGAGGAGAGGGAGAAAGCTACGCGCCCGTTGGGTTCGGTTCTTTTTTGCGTCGCGCAAAAGGATTCCCTTCCTTACCTTCGGGCCTCATGCAACTACGAAACCTTCTCGTTGCAGGTGCGGTGTTGTCGTGGCTGGCCCAAGCCGAACCCGGTTACGGGCAGGATCAGCGGCCGTTTTCGTCAGAGGGAAACCGGCTGACCTATTTGGATGGGAACGATCCGTTTTATCCCGGGTTGACCTTTCCCAAATTAATTACCCCGCAGTGGATCGGCGAAACGGGCGTCGAGGCAGTGGTCATCCTTGCCATCGATGACATGCGGGAGACGGAGCGGTACGAGAAATTCCTCCGGCCGATTCTGGAACGGCTCAAGCAGATTGATGGACGGGCGCCGGTCAGCATCATGGTCAACGCCATTGCCCCGACCAACGCCCAACTGCAGGCGTGGTTGAAGGAAGGAGTTTCCCTCGAGGTTCATACCCTGGCGCACCCTTGTCCTTGCCTGGCCAAGGGCGATTTTAACGCGGCGCTGAATACCTATTATGGTTGCGTTGAATTGCTGGACGCCATTCCAGGCAATCGTCCGGTGGCCTTTCGCATGCCGTGTTGCGATTCGATGAACAGCCCGAGCCCTCGCTTTTACGCCGAGATTTTCAATCACACCAATGGGCCGGGCCAATTTCTGACCATCGATTCGTCCGTGATGAATATTCCGACGGCGAAAGATGCATCGCTGCCCCGCGCGTTGGTGCTGGAGGCGGACGGACGGGAACGGTTTCGCAAATATCTGCCGAAGGAAACCAATGCCACTACCAAGGTGAGCATGAAGGTCTTTGGGACCACCATCGAAGATTATCCTTACCCGTATGTGATTGGAGATCTCTGTTGGGAGTTTCCAGCCATGGTGCCGAGCGATTGGGAGGCGTTCAATTTGCATGGCTCGACCAATCCCGTGACCTTGGCGGACTGGAAAGCGGCGCTCGATCTTACGGTGCTCAAGCAAGGCGTTTTTACCTTTATCTTTCATCCACACGGCTGGAGCAGCCCGCAACAATTCGTCGAGTTCATCGATTACGCCGTCCGCCAGCATGGGCGCAAGGTGAAGTTCCTGAATTTTCGTGAAGCGCAGGAGCGATTGAACAAGAATTTGCTCGCAGGCCATCCGCTGCGCTCCGCCGACGGAGCGTATAACGGAGTCCGTCTCCTCGACCTCAACAACGATGGATACCTGGATGTTGTGATGGACGGAGCGGCGGGCAGCAGCTCGACCCGGCTTTGGCAACCCGCCTCGCGCACCTGGCGAGATCTCGCCAATCCGTTCCGCTTTCGTCGATTGCCCGGAGAAGCTTTCTCAGCGCGGTTTGGCGTTCTGGAGCGCGCCGGCCGGGCTTCTTTACTGACGGTGCTCGACAAAGGCGATGCGCATGTTCAGCAGGCCTGGACTTTTACCGGCGCGAATTGGGAAGCGCGTCCCGAATTTTTTAAAGCGAATGACGCGGACGGTTTTCCGCTCCTGACTTCGACCCGCTCTGGGATGGGCGGCCCATTTTTGTTGCGGGACTTGGACGGAGATGGGCGCTGCGAATTGATGGCCGGGCCACCAGGCCGGAGTTCCGTTCATGAATGGTTGGAGACCGAGCGGGTTTGGAAAAAACTGCCGTATGGCTTGCCGAAAAATGTCTCGATCCTCGATGAGAATGGAGGAGACGCCGGATTGCGTTTCGTCGATGTGAATGGCGATGGGTATGACGACGTGTTGTTTTCCAACGAGAAAGAATTTTCCCTGCACCTTTTCGTGGCCAAGGCCAATCCGCGCCTGATGTTCGAAGTGGGCTGGAATGACGAGGTGTTTGCCGGCAAACGGGGCGAAAACGATCTGGACATTCCGCGCATCGTTCGCAGCGGTCCAAATCGAAATAACGGCGTCTGGTTTCGGGACGGGGCGATGTGGGTGCAGAATGAAGACACCGCGCACCTGCCGGACAAGGTGGACCGGCGTTCCTTCCGGGAATTGCTCACCCTCGACCAGCCGCGGGCGATGGCACCGGAGCAATCGTTGGCGGCCATGCGCCCGCGCCCAGGATTCCAGGTCGAGTTGGTGGCGGCGGAGCCGCTCGTGCAGGACCCGATTGCCTTCGAGTGGGGGCCGGATGGCAAGTTGTGGGTGGTGGAAATGGGCGATTATCCGCTGGGCCTCGATGGCAAGGGCAAACCGGGTGGGCGGATCAAGTTCTTGGAAGATCTCGATGGGGATGGCCGTTATGACAAGGCCACCGTTTTTCTGGAGGGCGTGAATTTTCCCACGGGTGTCCTGCCGTGGCGCAAAGGCGTTTTGGTCAGCGCCGCGCCGGAAATTTTTTATGCGGAGGACCAGGATGGCGATGGGAAGGCCGATGTGCGAACGACGCTATTCAGCGGTTTCAAGGAGGGCAACCAGCAGCATCGGGTGAACGGGTTCGAGTATGGATTGGACAACTGGATTTATTGCGCGAATGGGGAGAGTGGCGGATCGATTCGCAGCGCACAAAAACCCGGGCAGCCCGCGCTATCAATCAACGGGCGCGACTTTCGTTTTCGTCCAGACGAGGGAGTGGGCGAGGCGGTGGCCGGCCCAACGCAATTCGGGCGGCATCGGGATGACTGGGGCAATTGGTTCGGCAACAACAATCCGGTCTGGCTCTGGCATTTCCATATCCCGGAGCATTACGTGATGCGCAATCCGCAGTTGGCTCTCAAGACGACGCGTCATCTTCTGGCCAATTATGAGAATGCCACCCGGCTCTATCCGGCCAGCCGAACGCGGCAACGCTTCAATGACCATCATCAATTCAATCACGTCACCAGTGGTAACAGCGCCACACCGTATCGCGATGAACTGTTCGGGCCCGATTTTGCCACCAGCGTTTTCGTCAGCGACCCGGTCCACAATGTGATTCATCGCGAAGTGCTCGAGCCGGATGGAGTCACTTTCACCAGCCATCGTGCCGGAGACGAAACCAACCGCGAGTTTCTGGCCAGCGCGGATAATTGGTTTCGGCCGACCATGCTCAAGACCGGGCCGGATGGAGCGCTCTATGTCGCAGACATGTATCGGCAGGTGTTGGAACATCCGGAATGGATTCCGGTCTTCATCCAACCTCGGCTCGATCTGCGGGCGGGGGCGGACAAAGGCAGGATTTATCGAATCTTTCCGGTCGGCGCGACGTTGCGGCGGGGTCCTCGTCTCGATTTGCTCGAGACAACCGATTTGACCGCGGCGCTCGAGAGCGCGAACGGCTGGCAACGCGACGCGGCGCAACGGCTGTTGGTCGAGCGAGGCGATCGGGCGGCGGCAGCGCCCCTTCGGAAACTGCTCGAGCATCCGCGCGCCAAAACGCGCCTGCAGGCTCTCTGCACCCTCGAGGGAATGGGGCTTCTTAGCCCGAACGACTTGGTTCGCGCGCTGCGCGATGCGCATCCGGCGGTGCGTGAACATGGCGTTCGCTTGAGCGAACCGTGGTTGGGGGCAACGGCAGGAACCCCGCCGGAACTTCTGGCCGCGCTCTGGCCATTGGAGAACGACCCGGAAATTCGGGTCCGTTATCAACTCGCCTTTTCGCTCGGGGAATCCGCCGATGGACGGGTGGGCAGCGTGCTGGCGCGCCTGGCCCTGAGGGATGCGAGTGTGGCCGAAATGCAAATCGCCGTGATGAGTTCCGCCACGAATCATCTCGAAGGCATGCTCGATTTTGTTTTCGGTGACGGCGCCAATGCGTCGTCGGCCCCGCGACCGATCGAACAATTGGTGGGATTGGCTGCCGGCCTCGGCGAGACGCGGACGCTGGTCCGGGCCCTGACCCGATTGGCCGGGGCGGAGGCGGGGGGCGCGCCCGCCCCGCACTTTGCCGCCTATGCGGCATTTTTGGACGGAATAGCCGCCCGCGGCCAGACTCCAGCGGAATTTGCCAAAACGGCGGGTGGCGAAGCGAGCGAGGCCTTGCAACGGCTGGCGCCGCTTTTTGTGGCCGCGCAATCAACCGCTTTGGATGAGGCGGCGGATCTGGGGCAACGGCGCGGGGCCATTCGTTTATTGGGTCGCGCCACGGAGGAACAGGCGCTCGCGCGATTGGGCGAGTTGCTTCGCCCACAATACTCGTCGGAGCTTCAGCGCGAAGCGGTGTTGTCGCTGGCCCACCGCAAAGATTCGCGCGCGGCCCAAATTCTTTTGGCAGGTTGGGATTCGGACAGTCCCTCGCTGCGCCTGGAAGTTGTCACCGCGTTGCTCAGCCGTCCGGCCTGGGTCCTCTCGTTGTTGGACGCGATCGAAAGTAGCCGGATTTCGGCCGGGCAAATCAACGCGGCGAACCAGCAGAAATTGTTGAAACATCCCGACAGCGCCGTGCGGGAACGGGCGGCCAAATTGTTTGCCGTGATTCGTCCGGACCGAAAGGCGTTGTTGAAGGAATACGCGAGTGTGTCTCAACTCAAGGGCGACAAGGAAAGAGGCATGGCGCTTTTTCGTCAGAACTGCGCCACCTGCCATCGTTGGAGCGGGGAAGGGAACGAGGTTGGCCCGGAACTGGCCGGCATGGCTGACAAATCGGTGCCGGCGCTCCTCGTGGCCATCCTTGACCCGAACCAGGCGGTGGAAGATCGCTATGTCAGTTACAACGCGACCACGAAAAACGGCCGTGAATTCAGCGGCCTGGTGGTGAGCGAAACGCCCAACAGCCTGACCTTGCGCGCGCCTGGGGGCCGTGAGGAAATTTTGTTGCGCAGCGAATTGCAGGAACTGCGTGGTTCGGGGCTGTCGCTGATGCCGGAAGGATTCGAGAAAACGTTGCAACCGCAGGACGTGGCGGACTTGATTGCGCTGTTGACAGGGAGGTGAGTGGTTGGAGCGACCGAAGACCGAGAGCCGATGGATCAAATCCGAAGACCGAAGGCCGAAATCCGAAAGAAATCCGAAATCCGAGATCCGAAGGGGCAACGACGGTGGACGCGGCAAATTCGGGTTTCCAGGTTCGGATTTCTTTCGGATTTCGGATTTCGGCCTTCGGATTTCGACTTGCGGCCTTCGACTCTCGACTCTCGACTCTCGGCCTTGCCTCGTGATTACTTTTGAGGATTGAGAAGTTCCGGCCTTCCTTCATCATCCCGCCATGAAAATTGCCACCATAATTGCCCGCATCCTCCTTGGCCTGATGTTTGTGGTCTTTGGCGCGAATATTTTTTTCCAATTCATTCCGATGCCGCCGCTGAAGCCGTCGCTGGCGACCGATTTCTCGATGGCATTGATGAAGAGTCATTACATGTACGTGATTGGCTTTTTGCAATTCGCGGGGGGATTGCTCATTTTGATCGGGCGCTATGTCGCGCTGGGCCTGACGCTGCTCGGGCCGGTGATCGTCAACATTCTCCTTTTCCACATTTTTTTGCAACCGGAGGGCCTGCCCATGGCGCTGTTTGTTTCGGTCCTCGCCCTGTTTTTGCTCTGGCGTTATCGAAGTAATTTCGCGGGTCTGCTGAAACCGTAGCTTGGCGCGGAGCCGGTGCTTCAATCGTGGCGTGCTTCGAGCAGTTTGGTTTGCCGTTCATAGAGCGGCAGCCAGATGCGGAAGACGGTGCCCTGGCCGACGTGGCTTTCCAGGTCGATGCGGCCGCCGTGGTCGCGGACAATGCGCTGCACGATCATCAGGCCGAGGCCGGTCCCTTTTTTTTTGGTGGTATAGAAGGGTTCGAAGATTCGGCTGATTTGTTCCTGGGGAATGCCACCGCCGGTGTCGGCCACGGTTACGATGATGCCATCGGATCCGGCATCGGATTGCAATGTCAGGGTGCCGCCCTTGGTCATGGCGTGGATGGCGTTCTTGATCAGGTTCACGAGAGCCTGTTTGAGCTGGCCCGGATCGAGCGGAGCGGAGGGAAGTTGGCGGGCCAATTTTTCCTGGATGATGATGCCGCGATTCTCGATCTCGGGTCGGAGCAGGTCGAGGGTTTCGGTGATGACGTCGTTGATTTGAGCGAGGCGGAGTTGGGGAGCGGAGGGGCGAATGGCCTGGAGAAATTGGGTAACGATGTAGTCGAGCCGGGCGATTTCGCCTTTGGAAACGCTGAGATACCGGTCGAGTTTGAGCGCGATCTCCTGCGCCTCCGAACCGATCGCCGGGGTTCTCGTTTTTTTGGGCGGAACGCGCCCCGGGACGGAGGAGGTCATTTCGCCGACGACCAGGCGGAATTTTTTCAATTCCCGTTCCATGAGTTGGAGATGGATGTGGAGGGCATTGAGCGGATTGCCGATTTCGTGGGCCACGCTGGCGGCGAGCAGGGTGAGCGCCTGGATGCGTTCGCTTTCGATCGCTTCATGCGTGCGCTGGCGCGCTTCGGTGGCGTCGTGCAAAATCAGGGCGAGACCCGAACTGCCCGCGGCATCGCCATCGAGCGGCGCCACATAAAGACTGAGGAAGCGAGGGCGTGGATAGGTCACTTCAAATTCGTGCCGGGTGATATGAGCACCACCTGCCTTGTCGAAGCGGGCGAGTTTTTCCCATTCGAGATCCGGGAGGAACTGTCGGATGGGTTGTCCTTCGGCGGCCTGGGCCTGAAGCCCGAGCAGGCGGGTCACCGCGGCGTTGAGATAAAGAATGCGCCCGCGTTCGTCCACAACCAGGATGCCGTCTTCGATGGTATTGAACAGGGTTTCGAGGAAGGATCGTTCGCGCGCGAGTTTTTGGACGACCGTTTGTAACCCTTCGCGATCCAGCCGTCCGATCCGGCCCAGGACCTTGTCGAGGAAGCTCGATTTTTGCGGCGGCATGGCGGCTCAAGGGAAGGGGGTTGGCCCCGCTGCTGTTGCATTAAGAACTCTTGAAGAGGCCAATCTTCTCCCTCTCCCCGCGAAGCATGAGCGGGGAGAGAGCTGGGGAGAGGGGCGCCTCCTCTCCTCCATCCGACGGAGGAGAGGGAGAAACCGATGCGGCGGCATGGCGAGTCTGGTCAAAACCATTTTTTCTTTCTAAACCACCACCAGGTAAGGCCGGTGGAAACGGAGACAATGGCCATGGCCAAGGCATAGCCATGAGCCCAGTCCAGTTCCGGCATGTTTTTGAAATTCATCCCGTACCAGGTGCCAACAATCATCAACGGCGTGGTGATCACCGTGATTAAGGTCAGGAGTTTGACCACTTCGCCGGTCTGGTTGCTCGACATGTTGAGATAAATGTGGAGGAGGCCGGTGAGCGAATCGGTGTAGTTTTGGGCCAGTTCCGAAATGTGGAAGAGAGCGTCGTAGACATTGCGGTAGTAAGGGACCAGGTGGGGGCGGATCAATTTGAATTCGCCGCGGGCGAAACGGGCCAGGACTTCGCGTTGCGGGCCGATGATTTGGCGGAGATGCAGCACCTCTTTTTTGATCTGGATGATCTTGTTGAGCATCTTGGGCGTGGGAGCGGCAATCACCTCCTGTTCCAGTTCCGCGATCTCGAAAGCCAGTTCCTCGAGGGCCGGTTTGTAATTCTCGACAATGCCATCGAGCAGCGTATGGGCCACCCGATCGGGCGCGCGGGCGATGTGTTGCGTGCTTTTGAGGCAACGATCCTCGGTGGCCTGCACGCTGCGCAGCGGCACTTCATGAAAAGTGACGAGAAAATTCTTTCCCAAAAAAAAGTTCAGCTCGCTCGTCGCAAAAACGCCGTCGGTGCGGCTGTAATCGACGGCGTGGATGACCATGAAGAGATACGGGGAGAAACGGTCCTCGTCCTTGGGCACGTACTCCTCGACCTTGGGTGATGGGCTGACCGAGACGCAATCCTCGATGGAGAGCGGATGAAAATGAAAGATGTCTTCCAACACCAGTTTGGTTTCCTCCGCCGTCGGCTTCTCGAGATCAAGCCAAAGGAAGAGGTTGGTATCCGCGAGCAGCGTGGGCATGAGGAAAATCTCGATGTCCTTGCTGTGCAAACGGCCTTGAGTGGTGAAAGCAAACGAGCGAATCATGCGCAATTCCGTCCCCGGCGCCGGCCCCCGCCGGCCCCGACCTGGATGCGCCGCAGTGTAAGTATCGCCCGAACCAAGGCAAGACCGGACCGTTCCCTTTGGGGTGAAACAAAATTCTTCAGAAGAAAGTTTTCTGGAGTCTTTTCTGAAAAATGTGTCTTTGCTGCCAGACAAGGGCCGTTTTTTGGATTCTCTGTTCTCTCAGTTTCCTCCTGTTCATTACTTCCCACAAACCGCCCGGGCCGGGGCAATTTAACAGGAGGCCGCAGAGGAAACAGAGAGGCGGCGGAGAGTTCTGCGGAGTTCGCAGATTGCACAAAAACTAGGTTGAGACTTTCTTGAAAATTCTCGTGGTGAGCCGGCTGCCAACCCGTTCAATGCCCGAGTTTGATCTCGCTGAGTTCGAGTCGACCTCGCTATGGTCCCTCCGCACGATCATGGGAAATAGCTTCTGGCCATTTCCAGCCCGCATTATCAATGAAGATGGATTCCGAATTTGACGGAGAGTTGGCGCGGCAGATGGCCGCCTTGAGAGTTCGGGAAGAGGAAATCCAGGAGTCGTTTGTCCGTTCCGGTGGGCATGGCGGACAAAACGTTAATAAGACCGCCACCTGTGTCATGCTGGTTCACCTCCCTACCGGTCTGCGGGTCAAATGCCAGGCAACCCGGCATCAGGGTCAAAACCGTCTTCTGGCCCGAAAATTACTGGTGGAAAAGTTGGCCGCCCGTCAATCAGCCAGAGAAGCGGCCAGGAAGGCTGCGGAGGAGCGGCTCAGACGTCAGCGCCGGCCCCGTACTCGTGCGGCGAAGGAACGGATGCTGGCTGATAAAGCCCAGCGCTCGGCGCGAAAGCAATCTCGCCGAGTTCCAAGCCCAGGCCCGGATTAGAATCCTGCCCCGCGACTTAACTTTCCAATGGCAAGCCGGGCCACCGCGTCACCGCGGGTCGGGCAGTGGGAACCCGGGTAAAACGGGTTAAGGTGACGGTGGCCGTGCCGGGCGGCCGCAGAGCGTCACAAAGGACATGACCTACGGCTACTGGGGACGGTTTGGGCCTGGTCCAGCGGATGTTGACTCTGGATTCCGTTTCCTCATCGAACGCCACGTTTAGTCTGGGGGTGTTGGCAGGGCCGGGGGCGCGCGATCCGGTTTCGTCGTGCGGTAAGGTTTGCATCTGATTTCCCTTCGCTAAGATTTTTTGACATCGCACCCGCCGCCAAGGCGGGCGCGTGAGATTGAATGAGACTGATTGCCTGGCCGACTAGCAGCCGCAGGAGGAGGAATAGTCATCCAATTCCCGCTCCAACTGTTCCCGCGTTCGGCCCGTTCGTTTTTGGAGACGTCCTAATAATTCGTCCTCCTTGCCTTTAACGTAAGTGAGGTCGTCATCGGTCAGGTGGGCATATTTTTGTTTAAGTTTGCCCTTCATGACATTCCAGTTCCCTTTAATTTCGAGCGTATTCATCTTCTTATTCCGGTTAATGTTTTACTCATTCCAAATGCCGACACCAAACAGCGCCGGTCCTTGAATGGATGTGCGCAAGGAGAGTGCCATAAACTGAACGGACCGGTCGGATGGGGACCCCGCGTTGAAATCCGAGGTATTTTGACCAAGGGAAGTTTGTGGCGCGATTGGAACAGCGCATAATGCGGTGTTGCAAATCGCAAACTGCAAACCGGAAATCGGGAGGTAGCGACGAGTTGGGGACATATGTGGCTAATAGCAAGAATTCAAGGAGAGGGCCTTCCTCTGGCACACCGGTCGCTTGAGATACTCCTTATGAAGAACCATCCAGGCTTGTTTTGGATCAATGTGGCCACCTTTGAACTTTTGGAACATGCGCAGGCGCTCCGGCATTGCCTGGAAATGGGAGGATTTGAGGCGCGGACCCAGGATGAGCGACGTCTCCAGCGGTTCTGGTTTTTGGCGCAGCCTCATTGCGGCATTCATGTGCGGGTTCCGACCGAAAAACTCGAAGTGGTTAGGGAATTCATGGAAAACAATCCCGAGGCGAGCCGTTTGATGTCTGAGGCGATTCATTGTCCTTCCTGCCATTCGGCGCGGGTGCAATACCCGCAAATGACTAGGAAATTCTTTTTACCTACATTAATCGCCCATCTGCTCGTTTTGTTTCGGTTTATGGATCCGGAATGCTATTGCGAAGATTGCCACTATACCTGGCCCCGTGAACGGGGTTTGCCTTCGCGCCTCCCCCCTCCGGCCCCTGCCAAGGCGCGCGAACCGGTGCTGAACAAATAGGCAAAGCAAACTAAATCCGAGCTCCGAAAGCCGAAATCCGAAGGAAGTCCGAATCCCGAATGGAGAAGGTCGCCTCCTATCGCGTACCCGGGCACCTGTTTCCTTGGCCAGCAAGTGGCCGATTTTCCCGCGAGCAGAGCCGATTTTCGGAATTCGAATTTCCTGCCGATTTCTACCTCAGCTTTCACACTTCCGCCTCCTTTGCCACCTTCGCAAAACGAGCAGAATGTCCGGGCATTTTGCAAATGATTGGGAAAATCGATTAAGAATCTTCCAACTCGTTACTCTCTCATTTCAAGCAGGTTAGTTGCATCGAATCCATTTGGCTTCCTTCTAGCTTGGGGAAACTTAGATAAGACAAAAGCAACTTCGTATGAACACTACTCTTAAAACGTTGGCGCTGACGACGCTGGTTGCAGCGGGGTTGGTGGGTGGGGTCGGCTGCGATCGCAATGAGCGGGCCCAAAACGACCGGGACCGCAACGAGCCGGTTCCGGGCCGGACGGCTGGGCAGGAATTGGATGACAAGACGCTGACGGCCAATGTAAAGGCGGCCTTGATGGCGGATTCGGTAAAATATCCGGATATGAGTGTGCAGAGCTATAAAGGAGTAGTTCAGCTCAGCGGATTTGTGGATTCGAAAGAACAGAAGGATCGGGCAGGCGACGTGGCGGGTAAGGTAGCGGGCGTGAGCAAGGTGGAAAACAATGTCACGGTCAAAGAGAAAAAATCATGAACGCATTTTATATCATTGGGGTGATTGTGGTGGTGGTAGTCGTTTTGAAGGCGATTGGTTTGTTTTGACCTGGGCTCTGAGGAGCGCAGGCATTTCTCGCCCGAGTGGTTTCGGGCCAGCGCGGACTACGGGTGTTCCTCAACGTTGGCAAAGAAACCGCCAGACCATGGTTCGGGTGAGAAATGGAAAGCGGAGCGGGTAAAACCGCTCCGCATCCGTATCACCGGGAGCATTTACAGCTCGGGTTAATGGGTTACCCGGGTAAACATGGACGTCCTTCCATGGTGAAACTCTCGGAGAGAAAAGCGGGGCGGTGGCCATGCCACTGTCCCGCTTGAATTTTTTCGTCGCAGAAGACCAATCACGCCCGTCCGCCGCTCTTCCGTTCGTGCTCATTCGCAATTATACCTCTCTGATTTTTTAACCACGAATGCACACGAATGAACAGGAATAGGAACAAGAACGAGAGGCCCATGCCCATTTCTCTCCGATGATTTTGCCTTCAATGATTCTGCCAATCCATCTTGGTGGCAAAATCATTGAGGGCAAAATCATGGAAAGAAGGCGGAACCTTCGAATTTCGGACTTACCACGCCAGTTTCTGCTGAAATTGGTGAAGAACCAAAAAAGCACCCGGCCCGGGCGATATTTTGCCCGGACCGGGTGGTGAAGGTTTAGTCAATCGTTGCCCTGAGGCTATGCTAATCGGGCTTTAGTTGTGGCCATGACCGTGGCCATGGTCGCCGTTGTCGTCGTCGTCATCGTTATCGTCATCATTATCATCCTGGTCGAAAGCGTTAGAAAGGCAGTCGCGTAGATCATCGAGCGCTTTCCGGATCTGTCGGCCGCCATTGGAAGTGATCCAATCGTCGTCGCCCCCGTCCATCCGTGTAATAATGCCGGCGAGAGCGTTCGCCACACCATCCATATCACTCTGCTCCGCGGCCGCTTTGGCGGCTTTGGCGTAACGAAGCAACGCTTGTTGATGTTCTTCGCGTTGGCGACGGGTGCCTCCGATGAGATCATTGTTTTTGAGATCCTTGATTTCCTTGAGCAGATCGCTGAAATCGCAGTTTTGAGCGTGTCTCTTCTTACCGGGCACCAAGGCGGAGACGGACAGGCTTCCGCCCGAGGTGAGAGTGAGTTTGGCCTTTTTGTCATCCGGCAGGCGTTCCGAGAGGAATCCGACAAACGCACTGGAGTCACCCGGGCAGATGGGCGGCGAGAAGCGCAGGGTGATCTTGCCATCTGCCTGGACGATCTGGTCCGGCGCGAGGGCGGCCTGGTTGGTGGAAGTTACGACGTAGGCGTGATCGTTGGTGATGCCGTCACTGTTGAAATCGACATTCGTGCCGAGCCGGCCAAAATCGATGGTGACCGTTTCAATGCACGGCGTGGTGCGTGGGCAGGGAATAAGGTTGGTCTCGCAGGTGACCAGGTTGGTGACCCAGCGGACCCGATTGGTCACGCAAGTGATGTCCAAGGGGGCATTGGCATTGGTGGAGCAGGTGATGGTAATGCGGCGGGGGAGCCGGTTGGTAATGCAGACCACCACATTGGTGGCCGGGAAACTGTTGGTGATACAGACGGTGTCGCCGGCGGCGTTGGTGATGCACTGCAGGATGTCCTGGGCCGGTATCTCGTTGGTCAGGCAAAGAACGAAATTGGTGGCTGGAAACAAATTGGTCACACAACTCAAGCCGTTGGTTCGGCAGACCACCAGGTTTGTTTCCATCACGACGCGGTTGGTAAAACAACGGGCCACGTTGGTGAAGCAAGGTTCCCGATTCGGATTCATTTGCACCGCACTCAGGTCAATTCGGTATTGATATCCGAAAAGGCCGCTGGCGGAGGACTGGTCTTCTCCCTTGACGACACGGGTTTGCAAATACCCGATGCCGCTGGTGCCCGGCAGCTTAATGGGAGAACTGCTATCGAGGACGCGATTGGTGCAATCGAGGCTGAATACGCAATTAATGGCATCTTCATCGACTGGCACAGTGTTCAGTAAGGCAGCCGGGAGGCTGAGCGGCAGCCACGCCATGGCGGCGAGGAGTGACAATATTTTCATAGGTTCCTTTCGGTCTGTTATTTTTGTTTGTTGTTATGATTTGTTTGGCTCGACCAGGCGCCATCTCCGGTCGAGTTCCATCCCGGAAAGAAGCCCGGGCTTGGTTGCGCGGGTCTGTTCCGGAAGGGGAAAATCTCTTCCTGAGAACCGATTCAATGCATTTTCAGTGGTTCAAGCCAAATGCACGGCCGATCGAGGTCAATGGATTTTCTGCGGACTCTCCATAGTCACCGCTCCGTCGAATGAGACTGCTCGCCAGCTACAAACATGCCATGGAGGCAATTTCCAAATTTGCGCTCCATTCAAGCTGTCGGTCGGAAAAATCCTGCCTTTGGCAATGCAATTTGCAACAAGAGAAAACAGAAATCGGATCGGCCCAATGCTAACTCTCCAACACCGCCATGGCCGTGGCGTGATTGATCGTGTGACTAATACTCAGATGAACAATGCGCGCACCGCGTTCCTTCAGTAAGGCGAGCCCGCCATCGTGCAGTATGACAAACGGTTCGCCGCTCGTTTTGCGAGCCACTTCAATGTCCTGCCAGCCGAGTTGGGCGCCGATGCCGGTGCCAAACGCTTTCGAGACAGCCTCCTTGGCTGCGAAGCGGGCAGCCAAAAAAGGAGCGGGCTCTTTGTGACTCAGGCAATAACCGATTTCGCCAGGACGCAGGATCCGCTGGAGAAAACGTTCGCCAAATCGCTGGTAGGATCCCTTGATGCGGTCCACCTCGATGATATCGATGCCGGTGCCCAGGATCATGGGAAGAGTGGGGGAAAGACCGATCGATGCACAACCAGGTCGGCAGATGACCTCCAACCAGATGGAACCGCCCCGGGCTGGAGAAGCTTACCGGTGACGTTTTCCATAACCGGCCATCGCTTTGAGCATTTCCTTGACCGCCGTGGCCAGGCCGACAAATACGGCGCGGCTGACAATGCTGTGTCCGATGTTGAGCTCGACCAGATGCGGCACGAGATGGAGCAGCCCGACATTTTGGCAATTCAAGCCATGGCCGGCATTGACCTTCAGGCCGAGCAGATGCGCTTGTTCCGCCGCGGCGATCAAGCGTTCCAATTCGACCTGGCGCCGGCGCTTATGATGAAACTGTTCGGCGTAGGTGCCGGTGTGCAGTTCGATAAATTGGGCGCCAATGCGGAAGGAAGCTTCCACCTGGGCCGGGTCCGGGGCGATGAAGAGGCTGACTTCAATTCCCGCTCCATTCATGCGCCGGCAGGTTTCGGACAGGGCCCGCCATTGTTTGGCCGCGTCGAGCCCTCCCTCGGTGGTGACTTCCTGACGGCGTTCCGGCACCAGACAAACGATGTCTGGTTTGGTCCGGAGGGCGATGCTGACGATTTCCGGGGTGTTGGCCAGTTCGAGATTCAAGCGCGTCTTGATTTGCCGGCGCAAGACCGCCACGTCGCGGTCAAGAATATGCCGGCGATCTTCGCGGAGATGAGCAGTGATGCCGTCCGCCCCGGCGCGTTCACAAAGCAGAGCCGCATCCACCGGCGAAGGCTCTCCCTGCAGGCGTCCCCGGAAGCGGGCCTCCCGCAAGGTGGCGACGTGATCGATATTGACGCCCAGCTTGAGCGGCATGGTCACGGAGCGCGCGGCAAAACCGGCCGCGGCGGCGGTGAATTGGTTCGGTTGGACCCCGCTTTTTGGGCGATGAGAGGCTGGGGATCAATTCGAAAAGGGAAGGCGGCGGAATCGAGCCAGGCGGAAAAAGTGGCCAGTTCAAAACCGGTGAAGCCGATGCCCGATTTGCGCACCAGCAACAGTTCCTGCGGAGCGGTCTGGGTGATTTCCGTCACGGCATCGTGCAGGCGCGGCCCGACGGCCAGTAGCCATTTTTTTGATCCAGTGGTGGCGGGAGCCGGACGCCGCGAGGCCAGCATGTTGGCCAGGTCATAAAGCTGGGTGGCATGCGCCAGCCGATGCCCCGTCAGTTCCCAATCGTAATAAAGCAGATCGGCCCGATTGCCGAGTTGGGCGTAAAGATCGGGTGGCGCGGGAATGTGGCGGGGTGGAAGAAAAAAGACACCACCGAGAAGATATTGAGAGTCCGTTCCGCGAGCCGCGCGAAGAAATGGTTCGATGAATGGCACCTTGGACCACTTCATTTCCGCCCGGTTGCTGACATAGAGAAACTCGCCGCTGGTCAGGCCGAAATGCTGTGAAGTCAATTTGGCCAGACCAGGTGCGAGGCCCTTCATGGCATTGGTCGCGTCGGCCACCGGCACGGTAAAATAAAGCCGGCAAAACTCGTTGGTCACACTCCAGGCGCAATATTGGTTGGGCAACGGCTTCAGGCCGAGGTCCTTCATCCCTTTGATTCGCTCGAGCAACGGAGCCACGCCGCGGGCCACGGTAAAACTGGCCAGCGGTTCGCTAACCAGGTTGGTGGGAATCTTCCAGGACTCGAAAGTCCAGGGCACCTTGCCCGGAAAGGAAAAACGCACTTCGGTGCGGACATTTTCCCCGCGCCCGGCCAGGGTCAAACGTGCCGGAGGCAGCGGAAAATCAGCCAGGATCGGCAGCCAGCCGCGCAACCCCGGCAAATCGGCCTGCATCTCGAGCAAATTTGCCCCCAAGGCCGCCACGGGGCGTTGGGTCTGTTTCGCTTGCTGCAACCAGGCGGAAGCCAGCGTTAATTTATCCTGGCCCAAGCCGACGATCACCCATTTGCCCGCGCGCACGAATTGCAACAGATTGGGCGCAGCCGATTTTTTTAGCTCCCACCCGGCGAAATTCTCGACGGTAATGGCGTGCGGCTCGCCCAATTTCCACAAACGTGCCAGTTGCCACAAATTGGTGCTCCACAAGGCGGCCCGCGCCTCGGTCAATTCGATGGCCAATACCGACTCGGTTTTTCCAATCGGTCCCCGCACCTCCAAGGCCGTTTCCGACGACAGCATATCGTGGAGGAGCGGCGCCAAATAAACCGAGGGATCCGCGGCGCCCGCCGGCAGGTCCTTCTCCCAAAGGCGAGGAGCCACCCTGGCCAGGTTGCTCGAAATCTGTCCGCGCAACGCTTCGGTGGCCGGTAGCAGATCAATTTGGCGCAAAGTGGTGGCATTGGTGGCCTGGGCCAGAGTCGCCCGGCTGACGTGATGCCAGCGCAAGAGCGGGCCACTGGAATCGGGACTGCCCGCGTTTGTTTCCTTTTCCGCGCCAATGCCGTCCGTTGCCCAGACCCCGGCCAGGGCCAGTAACGTGCTAATCGAACAACAAACGGCAGCAAACTTTTTCATGATGCGGCTTGTGATTGCCACGAATCTGTCCCGTTGGCAAACCGGGAATTTGTGGGAATCAACTTTAGACTTTGCACTTCGCAACCCCCTCCTTACCCTGCGCGCGTGGCTGGCACACCGATCGATGTAAAGTATGTCGCGCATCTGGCGCGGCTCCAATTAACGCCGCTCGAAGAGGAGCAATTCGGGGCGCAACTGGGACAGGTCCTTGGCTATATCGAGAAACTCAACCAACTCGAGGTCGGCCAGGTCGAGCCGACCGCGCACGCCGTCCCTTTGTTGAACGTCACCCGCGCCGATGAAGTCCGGCCATCGCTCCCGCACGATGAAGCGCTTCGCAATGCCCCCGCCAAAGCCAATGGCCTCTTTCTCGTGCCAAAGATTGTCGAGTGATGGTTAATCAATTAACCATCTCCGAACTCACCACCCGGCTGGCTCGCCGCGAAACTTCGGCCCGCGAAGTCACCCAGGCTTGCCTGGACCGGATTCAGCAGGTGGATGGCGAGATCAAAGCGTTCCTCAGTTTCGATGCCCCCGATGCGCTGAAACAAGCCGAGCACGCGGACCAGGCTCTGGCTGGCGGCGGCACTCATCAGCAACAGCCCCTGCTCGGGGTGCCCATTGCGCTCAAGGATATCCTGGCCGTGCAAGGACAGCCACTGGGTTGCGCGTCGAAGATTCTCGAGAAGTTTATTTCGCCCTACGATGCCACGGTGGTCGAAAAACTTAAGGCGGCCGGCGCCATCGTCTTTGGCCGGCTGAACATGGATGAGTTCGCCATGGGCAGTTCCACCGAGAACTCCGCCTATTTCACCACGCGCAACCCGTGGGACACGGCGCGGATCCCGGGCGGGTCCTCCGGCGGTTCCGCCGCGGCTGTCGCCGCCGACGAATGCCTCGCTTCGCTCGGCACCGATACCGGCGGATCCATTCGGCAACCCGCCGCCCTGTGCGGCTGTGTCGGCTTGAAGCCGACCTATGGCCGCGTTTCCCGTTATGGCGTGGTGGCCTTCGCGTCGTCGCTCGATCAAATCGGTCCCTTTACCAAAAGTGTGGCCGACGCCGCCACCGTCCTGGGGGTTATTGCCGGTCATGACTCGCGCGATTCGACCAGCGTCCCGGAGCCGGTGCCCAATTATCGCGCGGCGCTCAACGGTGGGTTGAAAGGTCTGAAACTCGGCTTGCCGAAGGAGTATTTCATCAGTGGCATCGATCCCGAGGTAAGCGCGGCGGTCAACGCCGCGGTTCGGCAATTGGAACAGCTCGGCGCGGAGATCATCGAGATTTCGCTGCCGCACACCGAGTACGCCGTGGCCGTTTACTATATCGTGGCCACGGCCGAGGCGTCCGCCAACCTGGCCCGCTTTGACGGCATTCGCTACGGCCTGCGCATGGAGGGCGCGGACCTCTTCGAGCTGTATAGCAAAACGCGGGGCGCGGGCTTCGGTCCGGAAGTCAAACGTCGCATCATCCTGGGCACTTATGTGCTCAGCAGTGGGTACTACGACGCTTATTATTTGCGCGCCCAAAAGGTCCGCACCTTGATTCGCGATGATCTGCTGAAAGCGTTTGCCAAAGTCGATGCCATTGTCACGCCCACCTCGCCCACGGCCGCCTTTAAAGTGGGTGAGAAATCGGGAGATCCGATGCAGATGTATCTATCCGATATTTTCACCATCTCCTGCAATCTGGCCGGGAATTGCGGCTTGAGTGTTCCCTGCGGCTTCATCCGCAACCCGGAACCTGGAAGCCGGAACCCGAAATTGCCCGTCGGTCTGCAACTGCTCGGCCCGCCCTTTGGTGAAGCAACCCTTTTCAAGATCGCCCACGCCTACGAACAGGCCACCCCCTGGCACAAGGAACGTCCCCAATTGAACGCGAGATAACTGATCCTCTGTTCCCTCCGTTTCCTCCTGTTAATTTTTTTCTCACAAACCGCCAGAGTCACGATCATCAAACCTTGAACAGGAGGCAACGAAGGAAACGGAGGAAGAATGGAGTCCTACAGGCGCCGCAGCTCGCCTAAAATCACAGTTTGGGCTCTCTGAAGATTCTTGTCGTGCATCCCGTCGCCACCCTTCTAAAGTTATCTATTTTCTCTGTTTCCTCCTGTTAAATCCTGTATGGTTATCCTTAACACCGCTGGCTTATGCTCAATATTACCGGCAACGGTTCCATCACCACCTGCGACGGCCTGACCCGTCGAGACTTCCTGCAGGTCGGCACGCTGGGTGCCCTCGGCCTGACCATGGCCGGCCTGGCCCAACTGCAAGCGTTAGGCGCGGTCGATCCGAAAAAAAGCGACAAGGCCTGCATTCTTATCTTCAACCTGGGCGCCCCGAGTCAGTTGGATCTTTTCGACATGAAACCGGAGGCACCGCGCGAAATTCGCGGGCCCTTCAAACCGATTCGCACCGCCAGCGACGCCTTCGAGATTTCCGAGATGCTGCCGTTGCACGCCAAATTGGCGGATCAATTCAGCCTGGTTCGTTCCTGCTATCACACGGCGGCGGCCGTTCACGATACGGGCCATCAAATGATGCAAACGGGACGACTCTTTGCCGGCGGCGTCAATACGCCGCATGCCGGCTGCGCCCTCGAATTCCTCAAAGGTCGCAAATCGGAGTTGCCGGCCAATGTCATCCTGCCTGAGCCGATGGGGCCGACGGGTGGAAATCTGCCGCACGGCCAGGATGCCGGTTTTCTGGGCAAGGCCTTCGATCCGTTTGCCCTTAATTCCGATCCGTCCAAAAAGGATTTCAAAGTTCCCGACCTCTTGCCGCCCCAGGAAATTGGCGAAGCCCGCCTGCAACGCCGTCGGGATCTCCGCGCGGTGGTCGATGACACGGTGCGGTCATTTGAAGCGAGCGAGAGCGCCAAATTGATGGACGCCAATTTTTCGTCCGCCTATCGGCTCATGACCAGCGCGAAAGCCCGTGAGGCCTTTGACCTGACCAGGGAACCGCTGAAGGTGCGCGACCGCTATGGCATGACGCGTTTTGGGCAATGTTGTTTGCTGGCCCGGCGCCTGGTCGAGGCCGGCGTGCGCTTTGTCACCATCAATACATTCATCACGGTCTTCGATGAAATCTCCTGGGACATTCATGGCTCGAAACCGTTTACCAGCATCGCGGGGATGAAAGAGATTGTCGCTCCGATGTATGACCAGGGTTACAGCGCGTTGCTCGAAGACCTAGTTCAACGCGGGTTGCTCGAGACCACCTTGGTCGCGAACCTCTCCGAATTCGGCCGCACCCCTCGCATCAACCCGGCGGGCGGACGCGATCATTGGCCCAATTGCTGGACCGTTTATTTTGCCGGGGGCGGGGTCAAGGGAGGGCGGGTGGTGGGCAAGAGCGACGAAATCGGGGCCTACCCGGTCGAGCGCGCTATTGCGCCCAAGGAAGTGGTGGCGACCATCTACCATTGTTTGGGCCTCGAATTGGACACGCATCTGCCGGGCCCGGCCGGACGTCCCTTCCCCCTGGTCGATTTCGGCACCCAACCGATCCGCGAACTGTTGTGAGGCCCGCCAAACACGCGAAAGGACGCGAAAATGGAAAAAACACTCATCTAGACGGACAAAAGCAGTGTATCAAAAGAAGATGAATCATGTCTCTCAGTTTTAGCGTTATTTCGCGTATTTGGCGGGCGATTCCGGGAAATGTTGGTCAGCCCGCTAAACACGGGAATGTTGTGAGGCCCGCTAAACACGCGAAAGGACGCGAAAATGGAAAAAGAATTTATCTAGAAGCACGAACACACTGTTTTCAAAAGAAGATGAATCATGTCTCTCAGTTTTAGCGTCATTTCGCGTATTTGGCGGGCGATTCCGGGAAATGTTGGTCGGCCCGCTAAACACGCGAAAGGGCGCGAAAAATGGAAAAAGAACTTATCTACAAGGACGAATGCTACGCACTCATCGGTGCCTGTTTTGCCGTGTACAAAGACAAAGGCTGTGGATTCCTTGAACCCGTTTATCAAGAGTGCATGGAAATTGAGTTGGCATTCCAAAACATTCCTTTCGTTGTCAAACCGCGGCTGCCGCTTTTTTACCGCAACCGTCCGCTCAAGCTCCACTACGAGCCAGACTTCGTCACCTACGGAAAGATCATCATCGAATTAAAAGCAGTGTCGAAACTCTGCGATGAACATCGCGCTCAGGTTATCAATTACCTCAAAGCGACAGGTTATAAGCTCGGGCTTTTGGTCAACTTCGGCCATTATCCCCGCCTCGAATACGAACGTTTAGCGAACACAGAAACTCCAAAACATGATGACCACGCTCCTTACCTTTAGCGTCATTTCGCGATTTGGCGGGCGATTCCGGGAAATGTTGGCCAGCCCGCCAAACACGCGAAAGGACGCGAAAATGGGAAAAAGAAGACATCTAGAAGCAGGAACACACTGTTTTCATAGAGGACGAATCATGTCTCCCGATTTTAGCGTCATTTCGCGTATTTGGCGGGCGATTCCGGGAAATGTTGGCCAGCCCGCCAAACACGCGAAAGGACGCGAAAATGGAAAAAGAAGACATCTAGAAGCAGGAACACACTGTAGAGGACGAATCATGTCTCCCGATTTTAGCGTCATTTCGCGTATTTGGCGGGCCACGTTTTGTTTATTCATCTCGTCCGCTGCGGCTTGGTCCGCTGCGGCTTGGGCTGAAACCGCTCCGTCCAACTGGTCCTTTCGCAATCATGTCCAGCCGGTCCTGGCCAAGGCGGGTTGCAGTTCGGGCGCTTGTCACGGCGCGGCGGCGGGGCAGGGGGGCTTTAAACTTTCCTTACGCGGCTATGATAACGAAGGCGATTGGCGGGCCATTACCCGAAATGCCTTGGGCCGGCGGTTGGTTCCCAGCGATCCGGCCCGCAGCCTGATTTTGCTCAAGGCCACTGCCACCGTTCCGCACAAGGGCGGCCAGCGCTTTGAAGTCGATTCGCTCGAATATAAAATTCTCTCGGAATGGATCGCGGCCGGCGCGCCGCCGCCCCAAGCCACTGATCCCCGCATCGCCAAACTCGAAGTCCTGCCCGCGCATGCCACCACCCATCCCGGCGCCAGCCAGCAACTCACGGTGCGCGCCCAGTTTTCCGACGGCCAGGTTCAGGATGTCACGCGCTGGGTCAAATACACCGATGCCAATGCCACCGTCACCGCCGTTGACGAGCACGGCAACGTGAAGGTTCAAGGCTTCGGCGAAGGCGCCATCACTGCCTGGTATCTCAGCCGCATCGCCATTGCCACCGTCACCGTTCCCTATACCAACACAGTGGCTGATGCCCTTTTTGACCGCGCCCCCAAACGAAATTTCATCGATGACCTCGTTCTGGAAAAATTGCGCGAGCTCAATATTCCGCCATCCCCGCGCTGTTCCGACAGCGAATTTCTTCGGCGCGCTTTTATCGACACCATCGGCACCCTGCCCACCGCGCGCGAAGCGCGGGAGTTTCTGGCCCGCTGCGAGAGGGAGCGACGTGATGAAGTCTTGGACTCGAGAGATAACGAGAAAAAAGGAAGCCAACCCAACACTCCACTACTCCAACACTCCAATCCCCCCTCCCTTTCCCGCGACGCGCTCATCGACTCGCTGCTCGAACGTCCTGAGTTTGTCGATTATTGGGCCTACAAATGGAGCGACCTGCTGCTGGTGGCCAGCGAACGTCTTCGCCCCGCCGCCATGTGGAGTTATTACAATTGGATCCGGAATAACGTCGCCGCCAACACTCCCTGGGATCAATTCGTGCGCGCGCTGGTCACGGCGCAGGGCAGCACCCTGGAAAATGGCGCGGCCAATTTTTATGCGTTGCACGATGACCCGCCCAGCATGGCCGAGACGACCACCCAGGCGTTCCTCGGCATGTCGATCAATTGCGCCAAGTGCCACAATCATCCGATGGAGAAGTGGACCAACGACGAATACTTTGGTTTCGCCAATCTTTTCGCCCGGGTCCGCGCCAAGACCGGCGCCGGGGATGGTGAAAAAATTATTTTCGCGGCCAGTCAGGGGAACATCAACCAGCCCTTGAGCGGTCGTCCGCAAAAACCGAAGCCACTCGATGCCGCGCCGCTGGAGTTCGATGACCCGGGCGATCGCCGGGCCGCGCTGGCTGCCTGGTTGACCTCGCGGGAAAATCCTTACTTCACCCGCTCGATCGTCAACCGCGTTTGGGTCAATTTTTTCGGGGTGGGCCTGGTCGAGAAAGTCGACGACCTGCGCATCACCAATCCAGCCAGCAACGAAAAACTGCTGAGCGCCACCGCCGGCTTTCTGGCGGAGCAAAAGTTCAATCTAAAGGAACTGATGCGCGCCATTCTGCGCTCGGAAACCTATCAACGTTCCAGCGATAGCCTGCTGGAAAACGCGGCCGACACCCGGTTTTACTCCCGCTATTATCCGCGGCGTCTGATGGCCGAGGTGCTCCTTGACGGCTATGCGCAAGTCAGCGGCGTTCCCACCGAATTTCGGACCGATTTGCGCAACCAAAACCGCGGTTTGGGAGACAAATACCCGGCCGGTTGGCGCGCCTTGCAACTCCCCGACTCGAGAATTGCCAGTTATTTCCTGGAAACATTCGGCCGCCCTGACCGCTTGAAAACCTGCGAGTGCGAACGAACGGCCGAGCCGAGCATGGGCCAGGTCCTGCACATCGCCAATGGCGATACCTTGAACAAAAAATTGTCCGCGGCGGACAACGTCATCACGGCCCAGTTGACCAAGTCATCCTCGGAGCTGGTGGAGGAGGCGTTCCTGAGCTGCCTAGCCCGCCCGCCGGCCGAGGCCGAAAAAAGCAAGTTGATGAAAACTCTCGAGGAGGCCGGCCAGGCGGAACGTCGCGCCGTGGTGGAAGATATTTATTGGGCGCTCCTGAGCAGCCGCGAGTTTCTGTTCAACCATTGATGGGCCCATTTTGCAGGCTTGCCGCCTGGATGTACTCGGGTACAAAAGGCACCAGTCAATGCATCTTTCATTCTCCTCATTCCGACAACCAACGCCGACGTTTATTCTGCTCGGGCTCATGATGGTGCTGGTGGCCGGTTGTTCGATCAAAAAAATGGCGGTGAACAAGATCGGTGACGCCTTGGCCGGGAGCGGGTCGACGTTTGCCTCGGACGACGATCCGGAACTGGTCAAGGCGGCGGTGCCGTTCAGTTTGAAACTGATCGAAAGCCTGCTGGCGGAAAGTCCGCGGCATCCGGGCCTGTTGCTGGCCGCTTGCCGAGGATTCACCCAATATGCCTACGCCTTCGTCAAGGAGGACGCGGATGAAATGGAGGACCAGGATTTGACCGCGGCCGAGGCGATGCGCGTCCGCACCCGCAAGCTTTGCCTGCGGGCGCGCGGCTATGGCCTGCGCGGGCTCGAATTGCGGCATCCCGGCCTCGAGAAGGCGCTGCGCACCGATCCCAAAGCGGCCGTCGTCCAGTTGAAAAAAGAGGATGTGCCGTTTTTGTTCTGGACGGCGGCGTCCTGGGGCGGGGCCATCGCAGTGGCCAAGGATGACCCGGTGCTGGTTTCCGATCAGAATATTTTTGCGGCCTTGATCGATCGGGCATTGGTCCTGGATGAAAGTTATGATCAGGGAGCCATTCATGCGCTGCTCATTTCGTTCGAGATGGCGCGCAGCGGGGCGGCGGGAGATCCGGTGGCGCGTGCGCGCCGCCATTTCGAGCGGGCCATGGAATTGTCGAAAGGCCGGCTGGCCGGGCCCTTCGTCTCCCTGGCCGAATCGGTGGCGCTCGAGAAACAGGACCGGGCCGAATTTCAATCCTTGCTCGAACGGGCGCTGGCCATTAATCCCGAGGCAGCGCCGGAAGCGCGCCTGGTCAACCTGGTCATGCAACGGCGGGCGCGCTGGTTGCTGGGACGCGCGGACGAGCTATTCTTGAACACGACGCCGGCCGACGCCAAGCCGTGAAAGGGCAGAAAGCGGAACTGGCTCAGGCTCCGGCCAAATATTTTCAGCATAATGAAGAAGACAATTTTTTGGAGTGCGTTCTGGTTGGGAATGGCCGGCGGAATCCAGGCGGCCACCACGGTATCGCTGGGCACCCTGGCGCCCGAAGGGACAAGCTATTACCGGTCGCTGCAGGAGATGCGCGAGCAATGGCGCAAGGCGCCGGGCGGCGGCGTCAACCTCCGCATCTATGGCGGAGGCAAGATGGGCGGCGAGGCCAAAATGGTCAGCCAAATGCGCCTCGGCGCGCTCGACGCAGCGTTGCTTACCATCAACGGGCTCTCTGACATCGACATGGCGGTGACCGGTTTGCAAAGCCTTCCGATGATGTTTCGCACGCTCGACGAGGTGGATTACATCGGGAAAAAACTGCAGCCGATCATGGAGGAGCGAATGGCCAAGGCCGGTTATGTCATGTTGTTCTGGACTGACGCAGGCTGGACCCATTTCTTTTCCAAGCAGCTGATGATCACGCCGGACGACTTGAAAAAAGCCAAACTATTCACCTGGGCCGGCGCCGTGCAGTACGTCGAAATCTGGAAAAGCGGCGGGTATCATCCGGTCCCGCTCGAGACGGCGGACATCGTGCCGATGCTGGACACCGGCTTGATCAATTGTCTGCCCATGCCCCCCTTTGCCGCACTGGCCTCGCAGGTTTATGAACGCGCTCCGCATATGCTCGCCATCAATTGGGCGCCGCTGGTGGGCGGCCTGGTCATTCGCAAAAAAGTCTGGGACAAATTTTCTCCGGAAACGCAGGCCGCGCTGTTGAAAGCTTCGGCGGAAGCCGGGCGGGCCAACCGGGCGCAAGGCCGCGCGGAAAGCGAGCGATCGATCAAGGCGATGGTGGACAAGGGACTGATTGTTCATTCGACCACGCCGGAATTGGAGGAGGCCTGGCGCCGGGCGGCCGAACCGTTTTATCCGAAGATCAAAGGGACCATCATTCCCCCGGAGATTTTTGATCAGGTCGAGAGGTTGCTAAAAGAGTATCGGGCGGCGGGCGGTGCGCCCAAGCCATGAGCGACCTCACGCCCGAGGCGGAGGCCGGCCGTGCCGCGGAACGCACCCGGCCAGCGTGGATGCGTCCGGTCCGGGCGTTGGAGAATTGGCTGGTGATCGTGGTGCTGGGGGCTCTGGTGATTTTTCCGCTGGGCGAAGTGGTTTTTCGCAAAACCTTCGGGATCGGCATCGCCGGTTCCAGTTCGTTCGTTCAACATTTCACCCTGCTGGTTGGTGTGCTGGGCGGCGCCTTGGCGGCCCGGGAGGCGCGTTTGCTTTCGCTTTCGTCGCTGACCAATCTGTTGCCGGAACGATGGCGCGGCCTGGCGCGAATTTTCAGCAGCGGCCTGGCTGTCGCGGTGAGCGCCATCCTGTGCGTGGCGGGCTGGCAATTCGTACGCTCGGAACCGGCAGACAAATTGTTGGCTTACGGCATTCCATTGCGGGCCTTCCAGATTTTTCTTCCAGTCAGTTTTGGTTTGATTGCGTTGCGTCTGGGCTGGCATGCCGGTTCGTCGTGGAAGGGTCGCCTGGGGACCTTTGCCTGGGCCGCAGGGCTGCTTTGGCTGGCACTCCATTTGCCGCTCGCGCCGGCCAAACTGGTTTGGCCGCTGCTTTTGTTGTTGCTGGCGGCGACGGCTTTGGGCGCGCCGGTTTTTGTCACTCTGGGCGGGGCGGCCATGATTTTGTTGTGGGGCAATGGCAACGAAGTTTCCTTGATCCCGCTCGAGCATTATTATTTGGTGACCGACCCCGTTCTCCCGAGCATCCCGCTCTTTACGCTCGCGGGATATTTGCTGGCCGAGGGAGGCGCCTCGAAACGGCTGGTGCGGGTGTTTCAGGCAATCGTCGGGCAATATCGGGGCGGCGCAGCGGTGGTCACCGCGTTGGTTTGCGCCTTTTTCACTTCGTTCACTGGCGCCAGCGGGGTCACGATTTTGGCTCTGGGCGGTTTGCTGATGCCGGTGTTGTTGCAGGCAAATTACACGGAGAAATCCGCGCTCGGCCTGCTCACCGGGGCGGGATCGCTCGGATTGCTTTTCCCGCCGTGCCTGCCGCTGATCTTATATGCGGTCATCGCCCAGCGGACCATTGCCAACCTGGAATTACCCGCGGGAGTGGCGCCGCCCGAGGTGACGATCAATGGCCTGTTTCTCGGCGGCATCGGGCCCGGCCTGTTGCTGGTAATCTTGACGGCGTGGTGGGGAATTCGCCAGGGACCGCGCGAACGATCGGCACGGCCGGATTTCCGGCTGAGGGAAGCGCGAGCGGCGCTATGGGCGGCCAAGTGGGAATTGTTTTTGCCCGTGCTGGTGTTGGGAGTGATTCTGGCGGGGTGGGTCACCCCGGTCGAGGCGGCCGCGGTGGCGGCACTTTATGCCTTTATCACCCAGGTGCTGGTCCATCGCGATCTTTCCCTGCGCAAGGATGTGCCGCGCGTCGTGGCCGAGTGCGGGCTGCTCATCGGTGGAGTGCTGCTGATTCTTGGCGTGGCCATGGGCCTGACTAAATATCTTATTATCGCCGATGTGCCGACAGCAGGCGTTGCCTGGATCCAGGCGACCATTCATTCGAAATGGTTGTTCCTTCTGTTGCTGAACCTGTTTTTGCTGGTGGTCGGTTGCTTGATGGACATCTATTCCGCCATTGTGGTGGTGGTGCCGCTTATTGTGCCGATGGGGATCGCCTTTGGCATCGACCCGATTCATCTCGGCATCATTTTCCTGGCCAACCTCGAGCTCGGCTTTCTCACGCCACCGGTCGGGATGAATTTGTTTTTATCCTCCTACCGCTTCCACAAATCGATGGGTGAAGTGACCCGTGCTGTCCTGCCCATGATCGGGGTGTTGGGAATTGGTGTCGTACTGATCACCTATGTGCCGTGGCTGACCCTATGGTTGCCGAGGTTGGTGAAGTGAGGGGGAAGGGGCGTAAAACGTAAAACGTGAAACGTAAAACGTAAAACGTAAGAACGCACTGTGAGCACCGGTTTTACCTCACGCTTCCTTACGTTTTACGTTTTACGCATTACGTTTTAGCTCTCACCCCAAAATTCGGCTCCCACTGGTCAGGAAGATGCCTTGGAACATCATCTCGAGGGCTTGCGGGTTGGAGGCTTTCTCAAGCGCTTCCTCCTTGGTGATGCGCCCGGCTTGCACCATGTCGAAAAGGGCCTGGTTGAAATTCTGCATGCCATCATCGCGGCCGGTCTCGATGGCCGCGCCCAGTTTTTCAAGACGATTTTCCTCGATCATCTTCCGAACCACCGGCGTGTTGAGCATGATTTCCTGGGCGGGGGCCATCTTGCCGTCCACCGTCCGGACCATGCGTTGGCAGATGACTGCGCGGAGCGTGGTGGAAAGCTGGCGGCGCATGGTGTCGCGCTCTTCCGGCACGAAAAAGTCGAGAATGCGCCCGACCGAGGTGGCGGAATTGGTCGTGTGAACGGTGGAAAGAACGAGGTGCCCGGTGTCGGCCGCGCTGATGGCGGCCTGCATGCTGATGGAATCGCGCATTTCGCCCACCATGATGATGTCCGGATCCTGGCGCAGGGCGCTTTTCAAGCCGCGGGTGAATGACTGGGTATCGAGGCTGACTTCTCTCTGCTCGATGATGCACTGGTTATCCTCGAACATGTATTCAATGGGATCTTCGAGGGTAACGACGTGTCGTTTGAAATTTTCGTTCACATGCTCGATCATGGCGGCGAGCGTGGTGGACTTGCCGCTGCCGGTGGTGCCGGCCAGCAAGACAATCCCGCGCGGAGATTCGGCGATCTCTTTGCAGACCGGGTGCAGGCCCAGTTGCTCGAAGTTGGGCACCTGGGCTTTGACATGGCGAAGCGCCATGGCCCATTTGCCGCTTTGTTGAAAGACGTTGGTACGGAATCGTCCCACTCCGGGCACGAAATAAGAAAAATCGGTCTCGCGATCTTTTTCGAGGCCGGGCTTGAGATGGTTGGGGACCACATGGGCCAGCACATTGTTGAGCCATTCCGCGGTGGGATTGGGTGCGTCGATCGAAATCAGTTGGCGATTGATGCGCAAGGTGACCGGATGTCCTTCCTTGATGTGAATGTCGGAGGCATGGCCCTCCACCGCCGCGTGCAAAATTTTATTAAAGAGTTCCATGCCGGCAGAGTAACCATGCCCCTGCCGGGAGGCCAAGAGAGAATTGTTAATTGGCTTCGTTGGGTTCGTTGGGTTGCCGGTCCAGTCGGCGGCAAACCGGGCGCTTGACGAGAATCCTGGTAACCGCGATTCTTGCCGCCTGTCTCACCTTTCAGCGAAACCGTATGAAAACTAATCTCATTCCTCCCGTTGCCGGCGCATCGGACCGACGCTGTTTCCTTCGCAACCTGACTTTTGGGGCGGCACTTTTCACCGTGCCCGGCCTCTATGCCGGTGAATTGGTCCGCACGCCGCCGCAGACCGAGGGACCGTTTTACCCGGATCACCTTCCCTTGGATACCGACAATGACTTGCTCATCATCAATGATGGCCTGACGCCGGCCGTGGGAGAAGTGACCTATGTGAGCGGGCGTATTCTCGATTCGCGCGGGGAACCGTTGCGCAACGCCGTGGTCGAGATTTGGCAATGTGACCACAACGGAGCATATCTTCACAGCAAGACGGGCAACGGGGAAAAGCGGGATCGCAATTTCCAGGGTTTTGGACGTTTTATCACCGGATCGACCGGCGAATATCTCTTTCGCACCATCAAGCCGGTTCCCTACCCGGGACGCGCGCCGCATATTCATTACAAGATCAAACGTTCCGGCAAGGAGCTGCTGACCACGCAGTGTTATATCAAGGGATTTGCCGGCAACGAAAAGGATGGCATCTGGAAAAATCTCAAGGACGAAAAAGCGCGCTCGGCCGTCACGGTCGCCTTCGCTCCGCTGAAAGGATCGCGCGTCGGTGAGTTGGCGGCCAAATTTGACGTCGTGCTCGGGGTTACTCCGGAGGCGTGATTCAGCAGCCCGTAGGACGAAAGAAAATAGCCCGCCGATTTATCGGTGGGGAGCCGGCTTGCCTTCGCAGGAGTCCCGCAGGGACGAAAGAATTCTGTCGTCCCTGCGGGACTTTTTCGATTTTCGCCCTCGACCCAGCGATAAATCGCTGGGCTATTTTCGAGGCGTCCCTGGCGGGACCAAGAATATGCCGTCGCTTCCCAGCGAAGCATCCTGTTTGTCGCCTAGTCTTCCTGGTGCCGGCTCTAATTTCATGGCTGAAGACATCGTAGATCTACCGGTCCTCGCTCTGGCAAATCGCCCGATGGACGCTGGGGTTGTTTGTGGGACAATGATCCCGCATGATAAAAGTGATCGATACGTTTCAAGAGGTGGAAATGCTGTGCAAAAGCAAGGCTGTCGAGGGGTTGACGCGCCATATCATTTATGCGGCGGATAAGCTTTTGCAGGCCGACTCGGACTTGAATCATCTCGAAATCACACAGAGACTTGAATGGCTCTTTCCCACCGTGTCGTTCGAAACCCTGAACGAATTTGTGGTGGCCCGGGCCATCTGCCTGTCCAAGGAAAATTGCCTGCGCCATCCCTTCCTTCAAGGCGTCTCTCTCCTCACCGCCTCGCGCCTCCCGATCCACGCGGACCAGCCGATCATATTCGCCCAGAGCGAATATTAATCAGGCCTTTCCCCCTTCCTGCTTCCAGCCTGCCCCGTCTCAAATGGCGGCGGCTGTTCGTTCGATGATTTGCCGCAAGGAAGTCCTTGGGCGAAAGCCAACGGTCTCTTCCAATCGATCAATGATGGGCCGTCGGCGCAACATATCTTCAAAGCCGGGCGCATAAGCCTTGTCGTAGGGCACCTGTTCGATGCGCGAGTTCGACCCACAAATCGAAACCACTTCGGAGGCCAGCGTGGCGATGCTCACTTCCTCCGTGCTGCCGACATTGAAAACCTGCCCGCGCGCTTTTTCGCAACGCTGCAAACGGATCAGGGCCTCGACCGTGTCCGCGACATAACAAAAGCAGCGAGTCTGGGTGCCATCTCCGAAGATGCGCAGGGTTTGGCCGGCTTTGGCGGCGGCGATAAAACGGGGAAGGACCATGCCGTAGCGGCCGGTCTGGCGCGGGCCGACTGTGTTGAACAAACGGGCGATAATGATCGGCAGATCTTTTTCGCGCGCATACGCCATGGCCAGGAATTCGTCCATCAACTTCGAACACGCATAACTCCAACGGAGCAGATGGGGTGGGCCGAGCAGCAGATCGTCCTCCTCGGCAAATCCTTCGCGCAAACTCTTTCCATACACTTCGGAAGTCGACGCCAGGATCACCGGAACCCGCGCGCGGCTGGCTAGTTCGAGCACCTGTTCCGTTTCGTGCAAATTGGTTTGCATGGTGCGGACCGGCGCTTCGAGGACGAGTTCCACTCCCACCGCCGCCGCCAGATGATAGACCGCTTCGGCCCCGGCCATCCATTCGCCCAACTCCGGGCAGGCCGACACCGGCGCCTCCACTCGTCGCAGCCTGGCTGAGGAAGCGACAGCGCGCAGGTTGTCCCATGTGCCGGTCGAGCAATCATCCACCACGGTCACCGACCGGCCTTCGGCCAGCAGTCGCTCGACCAGATGTGACCCGATGAATCCGGCACCGCCGGTCACAACGACATGGGAGGGGGTGGTCATGTGGTCATGAAAGGTGAGGGGAAAGGGGGCGGACGTAAAACGTAAAACGTGAAACGTCAAACGTAAGAAGTTGTTCCGGGTTCCGGGTTTCGGTTCCGGGTTCGGAATTCGTGGTGCGTGGTGCGTGGTGCGTGGCGCGGGGTGCGTGGTGCGTGATGCGTGGTGCGTGATGCGTGGTGCGTGATGCGTGGTGCGCGATGCGTGGTGCGCGATGCGTGGTGCGCGATGCGTGGTGCGCGATGCGTGGTGCGCGATGCGTGGTGCGCGATGCGTGGTGCGCGATGCGTGGTGCGCGATGCGGGTTGCGTGATTAAGAAAAGACCTCGGCGATCACATAAAACTAACTGCGAACTTCCACGCCGAACCCGGAACCCGGAAGCCGGAACTCGGAACTCGGAACTCGGAACTCGGAACTCGGAACTCGGAACTCGGAACCCGGAACTCGGAACCCGGAACTCGGAACCCGGAACCCGGAACTATTCCAACGCCTGCGCCACCCCTTCCGCGATGCCTTGCCGGAACTCGGACGTGCTGATGCGCTGGGCATCGGTAGGGTTCGTCAAATAGCCTCCCTCGATCAACACAGCCGGCCTGCTTTGCCCGCGTAACACGCCCATGAAACGGGCGCGGCGGACGCCTCGATCGACGGAACCGCTGGCCGTCAGGACCCGGCGATGCAGGCGGGAGGCAAGCTGGAAGTTTTGATCGTCAAAAGCGTTGTTCGGATGTTGTTGTCGCGGGTCATCTCCGTCCGTGCGCAGCAGATGTGACGGCATGCCGCTGGGGGTGAGGCAATAGGTTTCCAAGCCGGTCAAGGTGACGTTGCCGTTGCCGGAGTTGAAATGGAGGCTGAGAAAAAGATCGGCGTTGACCTTGTCAGCCAGGGCCACGCGGTCGGCCAGCGATACATACACATCATTGGTACGGGTCAGGATCACGGTCCAACCGCTTCCTTCAAGACGGCGTTGCAGGCGTCGGGCGCAATCGAGCGTGTATTGCTTTTCATATTCTCCATTGATGCAACTGCGGGCCCCGACATCCTTCCCGCCGTGGCCCGGATCGATCACCACGGTGCGATTCGAGCGGGCAATGGTTCGCGTCTCGGCCAGCAAGGGCTGCAAGGTTTTGCGGGCGTCCAAGGCATGGATATAAGGCAGGCCGCGAATTAATTTCGGGGCAAAGCCGAAGAGAAATTCCATTCCGGAAAACTGCGCGGCATGACTGCCCATGCGCAGAATGAAAAGGCCGTTGGTGGTATTTAACTGGTAGGTGGCCTCGAGGCCGCTGGTTAATTGTTGCGGTTTGGGCAATCCGTTAAACTGGCACCAGCTGTCCAGGGCAATCCAGGCGTTGACCCAGTTGCTCGGCCAAGCCAGGGCGTTGGCCGTCGGCGGGGGCGTTGTTATGGAGGCGGGTTCGGAGAGTGGCAATTCGATGGTCGGTGCCACCTGCAAGGGCGGCGGCACGACCGTGGGCGGCTCGGCCAAAACCACCGGGGGAGCGGGATTCGTCACCGGGGTTGCGCTGGCCGCCGGGTGCGCGCTGGCGGACGGACTGGCGTTGGCCGCAGGGTGAACGTAATAAGTCGTGGTGGACGGAGACAAAGAAGAAGGCCCGGTCTGGCAGCCGGCCAGCAAAAAAGCCGCCAGGCCGCCCAGAACGATTCGGAACAGTTCACCGAATTTGAGCACGCGTCTTATATTGCGAAGGAGTTTTCCGGACACAAGCCCGTTGTGAGCAAATCAGGGGCCGAAAAGTGGGCCAGAAGACCAATCATCTCAGTCAACAGCCGAGGCGCAAAGCCGAAAATCGAAGACCGAGAAACGATGGAAATCCGAAATTCGAAATCCGAAATCCGAAAGAAATCCGAAATCCGAATCCCGAGTAAACTCTCGACTCCGGAGACTCAATTATTCGGATTTTTGCATTCGGATTTCCTTCGGATTTCGGCCTTCGGTCTTCGGATTTGCTCCTCCCTCCCGTGATCCCGCTTGCCCGTCCTCCGCCCTCCCGTCCATATTGCGCGAGTTCGACAAACTTTTTCCATTAGCACAGCCATGAGAATTTTGGTGGCGGTCACGGGGGCGAGTGGCGCGCTTTACGCGCAGCGCCTGCTCGATAATCTCGACCCGCGCCAGCACGAGATTCATGTGGTGCAAAGCAGTTACGCCCAGGCGGTCTTGGGGCAGGAATTGCCGGGCGGCCTGCGTTTGCCGGCCGGGGCCACCGCCCACGGACTCAAGAGCATGAACGTGCCGTTCGCCAGCGGCTCGAATCCGTTCGATGCCATGGTCATCATCCCCTGCACCATGGGCACCCTCGGCCGCATTGCCCATGGCTTTGGCAGCGATGTCCTGTTGCGGGCGGCGGATGTGATGTTGAAGGAGCGCCGAAAATTGATCCTGGTTCCGCGGGAGACGCCTCTCAGTCTTGTGCACGTGAAAAATTTCGAACTTCTGCTCCTGGCGGGCGCTCTTCTTATTCCCGCCAATCCCTCGTTTTACACTCTGCCGCAAACGGTCGAGCAGGTTGTTGATACAGTGGTGGCTCGAGTCCTGGACCACCTCGGTATCCCACAGAAACTGGTGCCGCGCTGGCAGGAGGAGCAGGAGTGAAACGTTTTCAAGGAGCGGGGCGTTCACCCCGCTTTCGTCTCCCTCTCCCCGCGAGGCGCGAGCGGGCAGAGGACTGGGGAGAGGGGCACCTCCTCTCCCCAACCCTCTCCTCCATCCGATGCAGGAGAGGGAGAACGCGCCGCAACGGTCATGCTCTGGCGATCCTGCTTCTCCTCTGCGCCGGTTTGGCCACGGCGGCCGAGCCCCTCGGGGGCGGGGCGAAGCGCGGACGGGAATTGGCGCAAAAATATTGTTCGTCATGCCATCTTTTTCCCGAACCGGAAACACTCACCAAGCTGGCTTGGATTCATCATATCCAACCCGAGATGGCCAAATGGCTGGGGCTCGAGCAGGTCGATTTTGAGGGAATGCCGGATGGCAAATTGCTTCAGGAAGCGGCGATTTATCCTTCGGCGCCATTGTTGTCGGAGGAGGATTGGTTCGCCATTTGGGATTATTTTCGCGCGGCTGCCCCCAGTCGTCCCCAGGCTCCCATTCCGTTCCCGGAACCGGCCGCGCCGCTCACGCAATTTCGCGTTCGCAAGATCTCTCCCGGCTCGGGCGCGCCCATGACGACCCTGGTCAAAGTCGATTCCAAAAACCATCGCCTCTATATGGGAGACGCCTTTGCCGGTCTTCTCTATACGCTCGATGCCAACGGCGAATTGGTGACGCGGATGCGTCTGGGCAGCGGACCGGTCAGCCTGGAATCCGATCGGGCGGATGGTCTTTGGGTGACTTGCATCGGGCGGATTTTTCCTTCCGACCAGCTCGAGGGAAGCGTGGTGTTGTTGCCGCGCGCTTCGGGAGAGACGGCCACGCCGGTATTGGCCCAATTGCGTCGTCCGACGCAGAGCATCCCGGTGGATTTAAATGGGGATGGTCGCGACGATCTGGTGGTTTGCGCTTTTGGCAATCGGCTGGGGACCTTTTCCTGGTTTGAGAACAAGGGCCAGGGGCGCTATGACGAACATGTCCTGCTCGATCGGCCCGGGGCGGTGCGGGCGGAAGTGCGCGATTTCAATGGCGATGGCCGTCCCGATATTCTGGTCCTGATGAGCCAGGCCCGGGAGGCGTTTCATCTTTATCTCAATCAGGGCGCCGGCCGTTTCAAAATGGAGACATTCCTGGAACAACCGCCCACCTGGGGCTATGCCGGTTTTTCCGTGGCGGACTTCAATCACGACGGCCATCCGGATCTGCTGGTGGCCAATGGTGACAACGGCGATTTTTCTTTGCCGTTAAAAAGTTATCACGGCGTCCGCATCTATTTGAACGATGGCACCAACCATTTTCGCGAGGCTTTTTTTTATCCGATGCATGGCGCCTACCAGGCGGTGGCACGCGACTTCGATGGCGATGGCGATCTGGACATCGCCGCGATCGCTTTTTTTCCCGATTTCGAACAAGCTGAACCCGAGAATTTCGTTTATCTCGAGAACCAGGGCGGTTTGAAATTCAAACCGTTTCATACCCCCGAAAGCCAGGCGGGACGCTGGATGGTGATGGACGCGGGCGATCTCGATGGCGATGGCGATGACGATTTGGTGCTGGGCTCCTTTGTGCGCGGCCCCACCACCATTCCCGTCCCGCCGGCCATGCGGGAACAATGGCGAACCAACGGCTCTGCCTTGCTCCTGCTGCAGAACCTACGTCGCTGACAGCTCGGCCCCGTCGGGGGGTGGCACGGGCGACTCGCCCGTCCCGCCAGGCTACTGGCCCGGCGGATGGTGAGGGTGAGGTAATGGGTTTGGGGCGGTAAATTCTGAGCGCCACCCTTCCGAACGGCGAGTCGCCGCTCGGAACAGCCGGGTCGGCTGTGCTACCCGCTGGGTAGTGGGGAATACCGTTTTTTCATTCACCGTCAGCGTGAGCCGTTTTGCTTGATGCATGGTTTCTTTTGTTCAGATGGCGAAATTCGCGTCAGCATCGGGAGGGAAACGTCCGGCGGAACGGGTTGTCCAACCAAGAAAAGAGGAGGAGGTTTGGTACGGAAATCCCCGTGATTTCCGGCTTTCCGAGCGCGTCGCTCGTGGTCAGATTCCTTTCCAGGGCATTCGGACCGTTGGCCGCCGGGTCTTGGCACCCGCGTTGCTGAATGGTCCGGCATTCCTGACCTCGTGTCGGAGCTGGCGCCAGCGATCTGGCTCGGTCCCGGCAACATAGCCATGCAATTTTCCAATTACGAGACCGGCGATTTCTTCGACGAAATGTTCGGCGAAGATGGCGCGCCCCGCGCCGCGGCGCGGCCCCTGGCCCGTAATATCGAATCGCTGGCCGACGGGGAATTGGTCACGCGCCAGAAGGCGGCCGACAGCGCCGTCATTCAGATGGGGATCACCTTCAATGTTTATGGCGAAGGGGCCGGCATGGAGAAAACGCTCCCGTTCGACCTGGTGCCGCGCATTGTGGCGGCCTCGGAATGGGACCGCATCGAACGCGGATTAAAGCAGCGCATTCAGGCGCTCAATCTTTTCATCGAAGACCTTTATCATGGCCGGAAAATCGTCAAGGACGGTATTGTGCCGGAACATGTAGTGGCCTCCTCCAAAGGATTCCGCCAGCAGTGTGTCGGGCTAAAACCGCCGCGCGGCGTCTGGTGCCATATCACGGGCACCGATCTGGTGCGCCATCGGGATGGGCAGATTTATGTCCTCGAGGATAATCTGCGCTGTCCCTCCGGCGTTTCCTACGTGCTGGAAAACCGGCACTTGATGAAGAGCCTCTTTCCAAAAGTTTTTGCCGCCTCGAAAATCCGGCCAGTCTCGAACTATCCCATCCGGTTGCGGGACATGCTGGAATTTCTCGCCCCGGACGGCATTACCTCACCGCGCGTGGTGGTGTTGACGCCGGGCGTATTTAATTCGGCCTATTTCGAGCATTCCTTCCTGGCCCAGCAGATGGGGGTGGAATTGGTGGTGGGCAGCGACCTGGTGGTTTCCGACGGCTACGTCTGGATGCGCACGACGCACGGCTTCGAACGGGTCGATGTGATTTACCGGCGCATTGATGACGATTTTCTGGATCCGGAAACGTTTCGGTCTGATTCAATGCTGGGGGTGCCGGGCCTGATGGAGGTTTATAAGGCCGGCAACGTCGCCCTGGCCAATGCGCCGGGAACCGGCGTGGCGGATGACAAGGTGGTCTATGCCTATGTGCCGCGCATCATCAAATATTATACCGGCCAGGAAGCCATCCTGCCCAATGTCCCCACCTATATATGCGACGAGGAGAAGGATCTGAATTATGTCCTCGAGCATCTGCCCGAACTGGTCATCAAAGCAGCCAATGAATCGGGCGGTTACGGCATGCTGATCGGCCCTCATTCCACCAAGGAGCAATGCGCCGATTTCGCGGTCCGCATCCGGGCCAACCCGCGCAATTATATCGGCCAGCCCACCCTGTCGCTCTCGCGCGTCCCCACCCTGGTGGGCGATTGCCTGGAAGGGCGCCATGTGGATCTGCGGCCTTATATCCTTTACGGGAAAGAGATTTTCGTCATGCCGGGCGGCCTCACCCGCGTGGCGCTCAAGAAAGGATCGTTGGTGGTGAATTCCTCCCAGGGCGGCGGCAGCAAGGACACCTGGGTGTTGGCGGACCAGATGGTGCCTGAACATGAGGAGCCTCCGATCGGTTCCCGCCCGGCCCCGGGGCAAACCCAGGAAATGACCTCCTGATGCTCAGCCGCGTCGCTGATTCCATCTATTGGATGAGCCGCTACGTCGAGCGCGCGGAGAACGTCGCGCGTTTCGTCGACGTCAACCTCAACCTCATGCTCGACGCCCCGGACGGTCCCGATCAGCAATGGGAACCGCTGGTCAATACCACGGGCGATCACGACGAATTCGAGAAACGTTACGGCAAACCGACCCAGCATAACGTCATTCAATTCCTCACCTTCGATCGGGAGAATCCCAATTCGATGATCTCCTGCCTGCGGGCCGCCCGTGAAAATGCCCGGTCCGTCCGTGAAATCATCTCGTCGGAAATGTGGCTGCAGCTCAATAAATTTTACCTGATGGTCAATGAGGGGGCCGCCCGCGGTCTCGAGTCGTTGCACGATTTTTACAGCGAGGTCAAGCTCTCCAGCCATCTCTTCAACGGCATCACCGAAGCCACCATGACCCATGGGGAGCCGTGGCATTTTTGCCGGCTGGGCCGGATGCTCGAACGCGCCGACAAAACTTCGCGCATTTTGGATGTTAAATATTTCATCCTGCTCCGCTCGGTCGCGGATGTGGGCAGCCCGCTTGATGATGTGCAATGGGTCGCGGTGCTCCGTTCGGCCAGCGCGTTCGAGATGTATCGCAAGCGGCATGGGCGCATTTCGCCCAAGAGCATTGTGCAATTCCTGCTGCTCGACCCGGAATTTCCGCGCGCCATCCGTTTCTGCCTCAATTCGGCGCGCGATTCGTTGCACGCCATTTCCGGCACGCCTCTCGGCACCTTCCGGACCAACGCCGAGAAACTCCTGGGCCAGCTCTGCTCGGACCTCGCCTACGCGCATGTGGATGACATCGTGCAGGCCGGGTTGCACGAATATCTCGACCATTTGCAGAACAGCATGAACCTGGTCGGGACCGGGATCATCGACATGTTTTTCGCCAAACGCATGCCGGCTCCGGGGAAGCTCAAGCCGCTGGAAAAGGCCCAATGATCTTAATGATCCCATGAGACGCATCGCTATTCTCACGGCCGGCGGCGACACGCCGGCCCTCAATGCCACCATTCATGGCGCCGTCACCCGCGCCAATGAACTCAAGGTCGAAGTCATCGGGCTGATCAAGGGATTCAACAGCCTCTTCAACCCGCGCGTGCCGCATGTCCATCTCAATCCGCTCTACCAGGAAATCCCCGAAATCGATCCCACCAAGGGCGGCACCCTCATCGGCTCCTCCCGCGATTTCGTGGATCCCAACGAACATGACAAGCTCGACCTGATCGTCAGCCGATTGCGCCACCTCAAAATCGACGGACTCATTTGTGTCGGCGGCGATGGCACTCTCAATGGCCTGCAGCCGCTGGCCGATCGGCTGCCCACCGTGTTGGCGCCCAAAACCATCGACAATGATCTCGGCCTGAATTATCCAAGCGAGTCGGACGAATTTATCCGGACCAGCGACGCTTCGCGCAAAGCCGGGTTCCGCTATGGCCGGATGGAATCCCGCGCCGTTTTTGCCCTGGACCAAATTGTTAATTATGTCACCCCCGGCTACGCCACCGCGGTCTTTGTTTCCGCCGGCGGCGTTGAACGGATCCGCACCACGGCCGAAAGCCATCGTCGCATTGCCATCATCGAGGTGATGGGGCGCCATTCCGGCTATATCGCCCTGGGCTCGGCCTACGGGCGCCCGGACATCATCCTGGTGCCGGAACATCCGCTCGATCTCGAACAACTGGTGGCCCGGGTCAAACACACCTACGACCTGCAAAAGAATGTCGTGATTGTTTGCGGGGAAGGGATCGTGGACGAACAGGGCCGCGAGTTGGGCGCCGAAACCAAGTCGGCCGATCCGGCCGGCAACGTGGTCCTGAGCGGGGCGGCCGAAGCGTTGCGCTCAAAATTAATCCAGATGATCGGCGACAAGTATTTTCAGTTGTATCGCCGGGGCGAATCGGCGCGCGAAGCCATCTTCACCCGCAAAGTGGGCCACACCCAACGAGGCGGGCGCCCCATTCTCTTTGACCGGTTTTATGCCGCGTTGCTCGGGGCCAAGTCGGTTGAACTGCTCATGGAAGGCCGCAACAACGCCGTGGCCATCCTCCAGTACAACTCGACCCGCGGATTTCATGTCGAAGGCTACGACGCCAACCGTTTTCGCGATCGTTGGGGGCTGATTCATGCCCGTTCGATGCACCCGGATCTTTACGATCCCAAACTGCTGAAACCTTCGCGGCTCGGCATCGAATATCTCACCCCGATCTTCACCGATGCCATCGGCGAGGATGACATGGAGCATATGCGCCAAACCTTGTTCGCCTCCGGCAACCTGACGCAACCGTATCATTCGATCAACACGGACGTGAACAAACGGATCCGTTATGTCGAGGAAGCGGCGGCTGCTTGAATCTCAAATCTCAAATTTCAAATTTCAGATTTGAAATCTGAAATTTCAAATCTGAAATCTTAAACCTCAAATCCTAAAGCCTTGGCCATCCACGTTGCCCTTCATCACAAGACGCACTACGCCTATGACCGCGCGGTCGGGCATGCGCCTCATGTGATCCGCCTGCGGCCTGCGCCCCATTGTCGCACCCGTATTCTCAGCTATTCGCTCGCGGTGCAGCCCCGGAAGCATTTCATCAACTGGCAGCAGGATCCCTTTTCCAACTGGAACGCCCGGCTGGTTTTTCCCGAAAAATCGACCGAACTCTCCATCGAAGTGGATCTGATCGCCGAGATGGCGGTTTATAATCCGTTCGATTTTTTTCTCGAGCCGGAGGCGGAACAATTTCCTTTCGACTATGACCCGGTCCTGGCCCACGAACTTGAGCCCTTTTTGAAGAAAGTCGAGTTGACGCCCCAGTTCCGGGACTACCTGGCGACCCGACGCCGGGAATTGCTGGGCGAAAAAGTGTTGCCGGCCGAGGGGAAGACACCGTCCAAAACTGAAAAAGCAGTCGCTTCGGCGAAGGGAATTCGCACCATCGATTTTCTGGTCGGTCTCAATCAGCGCCTGTGCCGGGACATTCAATACGGCATCCGTCTCGAACCTGGGGTGCAAACGCCCGAGGAAACGCTGTTAAAAAGGAGCGGTTCCTGCCGCGATTCGGCCTGGCTGCTCTGTCATCTGGCCCGCCATTGTGGTTTGGCCGCCCGCTTTGTCAGCGGTTATCTCATCCAGCTCAAGCCGGATCAAAAATCGCTGGATGGCCCCAGCGGAACCGAGGCCGATTTCACCGATCTCCATGCCTGGTGCGAAGTTTATCTGCCGGGCGGCGGGTGGATCGGGTTGGACCCCACTTCCGGATTGCTCGCCGGGGAGGGACACATTCCGCTTTCCTGCACGCCCGACCCGGCGGCGGCGGCGCCGGTGACCGGCGCGGTGGATGAGTGCGAAACAAAGTTTTTCCATGAGATGGCCGTCACGCGCATTTACGAATCGCCGCGCGTGACCAAGCCGTATTCAGACGAACAATGGATGGAGATCGAAAGATTGGGCCGCGCCATCGATGAGGACCTGGTCAAGAACGATGTCCGCCTGACCATGGGAGGCGAGCCGACCTTTGTTTCGATCGATGATCCGGACGGGCCGGAGTGGAATTTCACGGCTGTATCCCACGAGAAACGGGCGCTTTCCGGCACGTTGCTCAAGCGGTTGCGGGCCAAATTTGCGCCAGGCGCTTTGCTGCACTACGGCCAGGGCAAGTGGTATCCGGGCGAACCGCTCCCGCGTTACGCGCTGGCGGCCTATTGGCGCAAGGACGGCGTGCCTATTTGGAAGGACGATTCGCTCATCGCCGATGAATTAAAGAATTACGGTCACGGCCCGCGGGAGGCAAAAGAGTTCGCCACCCGTCTGGCCCGCACGATCGGAGTCAATCCGGGGCATCTTCTTCCGGCCTATGAGGATGCCTTTTATTACATGTGGAAAGAGCGCCGGCTCCCTTCCAATGTGACGCCGGAGAAGTCCAATTTGAAGGATCAGCAGGAGCGGGATCGGATCGCGCGATTGTTTCAACAGGGATTGGGCGAGGTGGTCGGTTATTCCCTGCCCATTCAACGCGTGAGCGGCGGTTGGAAATCGGGTGCCTGGTTTTTGCGGGATGACGAAACCCTTTGGTTGATTCCCGGCGATTCGCCCATGGGCCTGCGTCTGCCTCTCGATTCGGTGCCGTGGGTGGCGGAGAAAGATTTTCCCTGGGTTTGGCCGCAGGATCCCACCGCGAAACTGCCGACGTTGCCAAAGGAATTTCCCTACGCGTCGGAACCAGAGCGGACCGGGCAAAAATTTTTGCGTGGAGGTGGTGAAGCCCGGCCGGCCGGTTACGGTCCCGGGCAGCGCGCGCAACTCCTGGAGGGTGGTCGGGGCCGCGAAACGGATCGGCCCGCCCCTGCCTCGAGGCACGATTTTGATCCGAACCGTCCGCCCCAACCGGGGGAGAGCGCGCCTTGGATTATTCGCACCGCGCTTTGCGTCGAACCGCGGGAGGGGCGCTTGCACGTTTTCATGCCGCCGGTTGAGACAACCGAGGATTATCTCGATCTGATTGCGGGCATTGAAGCGACCACGACCGAGATGGGTTTGCCCATCATTATCGAAGGGGAAACGCCGCCGAAGGATCCTCGATTGCAGAAGCTGGCGGTGACGCCCGATCCCGGGGTGATTGAAGTCAATTTGCACCCGAGCCGCTCCTGGGATGAGTTGGTGGAACGCACCACGGTGTTATACGAAGAAGCGCGGCAAACCCGGCTCGGCACCGAAAAATTCATGATCGACGGGCGCCATACCGGCACCGGGGGCGGGAACCACATTATTCTGGGCGGCGAAACTCCGGGCGATTCGCCCATTTTACGCCGGCCGGATTTGCTCCGTTCCTTGCTGGCCTATTGGCAAAATCATCCTTCCTTGAGCTGGTTGTTCAGCGGTCTGTTCATCGGGCCGACATCCCAGGCGCCCCGGGTGGATGAGGCGCGCAACGATTCGCTTTACGAATTGGAACTGGCCTTTGCGGAACTGGACCGGCAGGTCGGTGGGAGCGGGGGCAGGAGTGAAGGGCGGGCTATTTCTCCACGAAAAGAAATTCCACACTTTGCAAAGTATGGAATGACGGAGGGAGCGGAGACGCCTGGGGCCGGATCGAAATTCGTTCCACCCTGGCTGGTGGATCGGTTGTTCCGCAACTTATTGATCGATTCCAGCGGCAATACCCATCGCGCCGAGTTCAGCATCGACAAACTTTATTCGCCCGACAGCAGCACCGGACGGCTTGGCCTGGTCGAGATGCGCGCGTTCGAAATGCCGCCGCACGCCCGCATGAGTCTCGCCCAGCATCTGCTTCTGCGCGGATTGGTCGGCAAATTCTGGAACGAACCCTACACGAACACGCTGGTGCGTTGGGGAACCGACCTGCATGACCGCTGGATGCTTCCCCATTTTTGTGAAACGGATTTTAGGGAGGTGATTCAGGACCTGCGCGAGGCCGGATATCCATTCCAGTTTGAATGGTTCGCGCCTCATTTGGAGTTTCGGTTCCCGCGCATCGGCGATTTTGCCCAGCGTGATGTGCAGGTGGAACTGCGCACGGCCTTGGAACCGTGGCATGTGCTCGGCGAGGAATCAGGCGGAGGCGGCACCGTTCGTTTTGTCGACAGCTCGCTGGAACGCCTCCAGGTCAAAGCCCGCGGACTGATCCCGGATCGCTTTGCCCTGACCGTGAATGGCCGCCGGCTGCCGTTGCACCCGACCGGAACCAATGGCGAGGCGGTCGCCGGTGTTCGTTACCGTGCCTGGCAACCGCCTCAATGCCTGCAACCCACCATCGGCGTTCATGCGCCGCTGACCTTTGATCTTTACGATACCTGGAACCAGCGCAGCCTGGGTGGGTGTAGCTATCATGTCGCCCACCCGGGCGGACTCAGTCACAGCACTTTCCCGGTCAATGCCTACGAAGCCGAAAGTCGCCGCCTCTCCCGTTTTCTGGTGCAGGGCCATCGGCAGGGGCGGTTTAGTCCACCACCGGAAGAGGTGAAGGGCGAGTTTCCGTTCACGCTCGATTTGCGCACAGGATGAATCGAATGAAGTTAGTTTGGGCGGCTCGAAGTATGTATTTGGGGTGGGGCAGATTTCCAGCCTGCCGGTTCGGGCAGCATCTTGCCGCCCCGGGACGACTGAAGAGAAAAACACGGGGCGGAGATGCCCCGTGAACCGGCAGGCAGGATGTGCAGGATGCCTGCCCCACGCCTTGAATTGATTTCTCCGGGATGCAATCAGACTTGCCTTTGCGGAGACAAAAGGGAGTTCTAGTCGCCAGCCATGCCGCCATCCGATACGTCAGCGCAACCGCCGCCTTCCCCGACCCCGGCCGCGCCGCCCGGGTCGGGGCCGGGAACGCTTCTCTTGAGTTACGCGAGCCCGTCCGGAGTTTTTGACGAAAGCCTGGCCGGGCCGGGAACACCCCGGGCTCATTGGCGCAATTTTCTCCAATCCTTCGAACAGCTTGGACGGGACGAGCTGGCGTCGCGTTGGGAAAATGGCCGTCGCATCATTCGCGAGCACGGTGTCACCTACAACGTCTATGGCGATCCCCAGGGAATGGATCGTCCGTGGGAACTCGACATGGTCCCGCTGCTCATCCCGCCCTCGGAATGGCGCCATCTCGAAGCAGGCCTGGCTCAGCGCGCGAAATTGTTCAACTTGATCCTGGCCGATCTCTACGGCCCGCAACGGCTGTTGCGCGAAGGCAGCCTGCCGCCGGCGCTGGTGTTTGGAAACCCGGCGTTCCTTCGTCCCTGTCATGGCCTGCGCGCGCCTAAAAATATTTATCTGCACCTGCATGCGGCCGACCTGGCCCGGTCGCCCGACGGACATTGGTGGGTCCTGGCCAATCGCACGCAGGCGCCTTCCGGCAGCGGTTACGCCCTCGAGAATCGAATCGTTCTCTCGCGCATCCTGCCCGATCAATTTCGCGACTGCCAGGTGCAGCGGCTCGCCTCATTTTTCCGGGTGGAACGTGACACCTTGCGCAGTCTCGCGCCGCGCAACCAGGATAATCCCAACGTCGTCCTGCTCACTCCCGGCCCGCACAACGAAACCTATTTCGAGCATGCTTACCTGGCTCGTTACCTTGGCTTCACCCTGGTGGAAGGGGGAGATCTCACGGTGCGCGATCGCCAGGTTTTTCTCAAGACCCTCGAAGGATTGCAGCCGGTCGATGTGATTCTGCGCCGGGTGGACGACACCTTTTGTGACCCGCTCGAATTGCGCAGTGATTCCTTCCTGGGCGTGCCGGGCCTGGTCGAAGCGGCGCGCGCGGGCCACGTGACCATCGCCAATGCGCTCGGCTCCGGCCTGATCGAAAGCCCGGCGTTCCTGGCCTTTTTGCCATTGCTCTGCCGCCAGATGCTGGGCGAGGAATTGTTGTTGCCCAGCGTGGCCACCTGGTGGTGCGGCCAGGCCAAGGAACAACAATATGTTCTCGATCACCTGTCCAACATCGTGGTCAAGCCTGCCTTCGGCACCCTGGCGCGCAAACCGGTTTTTGGCGGACGCCTGAATGCGCGGGAACGGCAGGCATTGTTGGCCGCCATTCGCGCACGGCCTTTCGAATACGTGGGACAGGAACAGGTGGCGCTCTCGACCGCGCCGGCCTGGGACAACGGCCGGCTCGATCCGCGCCGCGTGGTGGTGCGGGCCTATGTGGCCGCCAATGGCGATTCCTTCACGGTGATGCCGGGCGGCCTGACTCGAGTTTCAAGCACGGCCGGTGATCCGGTGGTTTCCATGCAAAGCGGCGGCGGCAGCAAGGACACCTGGATCCTCTCGGATGGACCGGTCGCGCCGGTGTCGCTGCTCACCCTGGCCGGACAGCCGGTCAGCCTTGCGCGCGTGGCCACTGAATTGCCCAGCCGCGTGGCGGATCATCTCTTTTGGCTGGGGCGTTACGCCGAACGTCTCGAGGGAACGCTGCGGTTGTTGCGTTGCCTTATTGTCCGGATGGCGGACGAGGCGAGCAGCGACAGTTCGCCCGAATTGGCCACGCTCACGCAAACGCTGGCGGCCCTGCATTGGTTGCCGCCCCGCTTCGCCAGCCGGGTGCCTTTGGTCGAACTGGAACAGGAGATTCTCGAGTTAATTTACCAGCCGGAACGCGCCGGCAGCGTGCGCGGCCTCATTTTGCGCATTCGCCAAATTGCCTCGATTGTGCGCGATCGGTTTTCCTCCGACACCTGGCGCATCCTGAATCAGCTCCAGCTCGATTCCCGGAGCAAGCCGGGACGCATTCCCCTGGCTCATGCCCTCACCCTGTTGAACACCCTGGTCATGAATCTCGGCGCGTTTAGCGGCATGGAAATGGAGAACATGACCCGCGGGCATGGCTGGCGTTTTCTCGACCTGGGCCGCCGGCTCGAACGCGCGCATCAGCTTGCCGAAGTGGTTCGCGCCGCTCTCGGGCCCCAGATCAAAACCGGGACAGTGCTCGAGCCGCTCTTGGAAATTGCCGACAGCTCGATGACCTATCGCCGCCGTTATTTTGCCCAGGCGCAGTTGCCGTCGGTGCTCGAACTGTTGCTGCTCGACGGAAGCAATCCCCGTTCGCTCGCTTTTCAATTGCAGGCCTTGACCGAACATGCGGCCAATCTGCCGCGCAACCCGGGCGCGCCCGCCGTGCTGGCCGAACAGAAACGCCTGGCCGATCTCACCACGGCGCTCCAGGGATCCGACCTGCCCGCCCTGGCGTCCGCTCATCAATCAGGGGATCCGGAACCGTTGCGGAAATGGCTTGAGCAATTCTCGGTTAGCCTGCTCGCTCTTTCGGATGAACTGAGCCACTACTATTTCAGCCTGACGGTGGCCCGCGTGAGTTGATTGTGAGTTGACCGATGAATTACAACATCACGCATACCACCACCTACGATTATCGGGACGCGGTCTCGGTCTCGCATCATATCCTGCGCCTGACCCCGCGCGAAGGGCGGCACCAGCGTTGCCTGAGCCATGCCATTCAAATCGATCCAACGCCGGCGGTTTCCCGTCCGCATCACGACTATTTTGGAAACGCCGTTTTCTTTGTCACCGTGGAGGGCGCTCACCGATGTCTCGAAGTGAAGGCAGTCAGTCGCGTCAGCGTAACGCGTCCACCGACACCGGCGCCGGTCGAGACGCCGGCCTGGGAATCGGTGCGGGAATTCAGCCGGGGCCACCAGATCGGTCCGTCCCTGGAGGCGTGTGAATTTGTTTTCAATTCGCCGCAAGTGACGGCGACGGACGCATATGGTGATTACGCGCACGAATCGTTTACGAAAGAGCGCCCGATTCTGGAGGCGGTGCTCGACCTGACCCGCCGCCTTCATGCCGATTTCAAATTTGACGCCAAAGCCACCACGGTGGCCACGTCGCTCGAAGAATTTTTCCAACAACGCCGCGGGGTTTGCCAGGATTTTGCCCATTTTGAAATCGCCTGCCTCCGTTCGCTCGGACTGCCGGCCCGTTATGTCAGCGGTTATTTGGAAACCGATCCGCCCCCGGGCCGTCCGCGCCTGGCTGGCGCTGATGCCTCGCATGCCTGGATTTCCTTTTATGTGCATGGCATCGGCTGGATCGATGTGGATCCCACCAACAACCTGCTTCCCTCGACCCGGCATATCACGGTGGCCTGGGGCCGGGATTACAGCGACGTCAGCCCGCTGCGCGGCGTGATTCTTGGCAGTGGCGAACACACGTTGGCGGTGGCAGTGGATGTGGTGCCGGTGGAATCGGCGCCACCCGCGGCGTAAACGTGGAATGCGAAATGAATGATTCGGTCCCTTGCTCGAATTCGGCTCCCTGATGCAACCCTTTCAGGGTTGTGGATTGTTTTGGGCCAACCGACCCAGGGTAGCCGCTATTGCGGCAACCCTGGGCTGAGTGATTGAATCCCGTTGGGATTCCACAACGGCAAATGGGACGATGAAGCGGCGAGAACACCGCGCTCGGGACGCAGCCTATTTCGTGGCGGGGGCGGTGGTGGTGACGGGCGGGGTGTTGGTGGCGATTTCGATCTGGTCGGGAACATTGACGCTTAGGGAAATCTTGCCTGTGCGCGTTTTGTAATTGCGCTCGTTGAAGAGCGCGGTGCCCACCACCGTAAAACTGTAATTCGTGCCCAACTCCGCCTTCTCGGTCGAATTCAGCTTGAGCGTGGCCTCGGAGGCGTTGGCCGGGATTTTGCCCAGGTCCGATTTAATGCCGGGGGGCAGTCCTTCGATGGCCAATTCGACATCACCGGCGAAACCGGCCCGGCGTTCGACTTTGATCTTGGTCTCCGCTTCGCCGGCGGCCGAACTGGATCCCGGTGGCAGGACGGCGACAGCCAGACGGGTGAGAGTGCTCGAGAGGATGAGAGGATATTGGCTGACATTGACCGGCATGGGCGCGCTGTAAGTCACAAAGGTCTGCCCCTCCGACACCCCTTCACCCCGCACCAGAATGGTCCGGGCGCCGACCTCCGATTCCAGCTTCGGGGTCAGGCTGATTTTGCCGACAGCTTCCCCGGCTTTGATGACACCCTCGCCGCCGTTGAAACTTTTTGAGAGCGGATCGCGCGCGCCGGAGAAGCCTTCGCAGAATAATTTGATTTCGCCGTTCCAGCCGTCGCGCCGTTGCGCCGCCACTTCAAAGGTGCCGGCCTGGTTTTGTTCGAGGGAAATATCGAGGGTGACCAGCCCGATGGAAAAGGGCGTTTCCTCGAGCACCGTCAGGTATCCTTGCCGAACAACTTTATCGCCGAGCAACGGTTCGGCCGGCACGGTCACCGTTTTGCCGCCGATGGTCGCGCTGGCGGTCAGGCGGAGGGGGGTGGAGCCGAGGGCAGCCTCCCGATTCGCCGTAACGATAAGGAGACCACTTTGGGGAGAGCTGGAGAGAATGAGCGGTTCCGCAAAGACACCGCTCGGAAGATCGGGGCAGGCGAATCGGACGGGCCCATCAAACCCGCCGGAACGGGTCACTTCGCAACGGAGCCGGGCGGTGCCATTGCGATGAATGCGCAGCGTGTCGGGAAGAAAACGAGCGACAAATCCCGCCCCCGCCCCGGCGGCCGGAGGGCGGATGGAAAGACGATAGCTGAAATTCTCGCCACCGCGGCCGGTCAGGTCGCGCAGGCCCAGATAATATTCCGCATCCTTTTTGGCGTCGAATTCGAGCCGGGCATCACTGCCCACGGCGTCGTCATTCTGGCGAAGGGTGGCGAAATTCGTATCGGAAAGGATGAGGAGCGCATCGAGCTTCGAACCAAACCGCCCGGCGGCGACTTCGCAAACCAGTTTTTGATCCTTGTCCGACTTGAACTTGAACCGGTCGAAATCGCCGGCCAGGCCGATGCGGCCATTGATCACGGTCGGAATGGCGATCGATTGGGCATTGGTAAAGGCGTCGTTCGGCTCGGCTTCCGCGATATCGGAAAGGTCAGAGACATCGAAAGGCACCAGGTTCGAATAGCCGCGGGATGTTTTCACGCGGATTTCCTGGGTGCGCCGGGCTCTGGGATCGATGGCCAGGGTCATTTTGCTGGTGCCTTCGAGATTACGCCCGGTGACAGCGACTTCGACCGATTTGCCGCGAGTGCCGCCGAAGGGGAAAACCCTTTCGACATACGGGACGGGGCCGGCGGTGAGGCGATAGGAATAATCGCCGCCGCCGCGATAACGAAAATCGCGCAACCCGACAATAAAATCGCCATCGGCGGGGGCGGTGAAAAGGAGGAGGCTATCGAGGCCAAGGGCATCTTCGTTGCGGGCCAGTTCTTTGCCGGCGGGGTCGAGAATGATCAGGGTTGAATCGAGGGGCGAACCGCGCCGCGCCGCATCGACCTCGAAAACGAATTCCTCTCCTTTACTGGCTTTGAAACGGTAGAGGTTGGTCTGCCCGGCGACATTGAGCGCGCCGGAAATGACGGCTGGCAATTCGACCGGTTGCGCCTCGGCCAGGGTGGCATTCCCATCGCGTTTGGCCACTTCCGGCCATTGGCCGACGTTCAGGTTGAGCGGATTGCTGACGCCGCCGGGCGAGAGCACGCGCAATTCCCGGGCGACGAGCGAGGCATCGGCGGTGGCGGTCACGCGCAACACGAGTTTCTTGTCGCTGCGCGAAGGAGCGGTCGGTTCGGCGCGGCTGATGCCGCCGCCGGTGGATTCGACGATGACCTTGGGCGGCGGTGCGGGCGCGGGCGGTGGGACATTCGAGGCGGTCAACCCGGGATCGCCGTTGAAGATAAACTGCGTCACTCCGCCCAGGTTTTCACCGGTCAAGGTGATTTCGAGCGTGGTGCCGCGCTGGATCCATTCCGGGGAGATGGCGGTCAGTTTAGGCGCCGCTTGGGCCGATGAATTCTGGGCGCAGGAAAATAAGAGCGCGGCAGCAAGAAATGCGGGCGCATAAAAAGGAGAGCGCATGAATGAAAACGTTCACCCGAACAATCCGGTGACCGGTTCCGCCTGGACCAGTTCGCGCGGTTGATTGAGGTGATTCTTGACGATGGTGTGCGGATCGATGCCGAGCGAGTGATAAATGGTGGCCAGCAATTGCACCGGGTGCACCGGGTTTTCGGCTGGCGAAGAGGCGGTGGCATCGCTTTTGCCGAAGAGAGCGCCACGCCGGATGCCGGCGCCGGCCACCAGCGAGGTGTAGCAATAAGGCCAATGGTCGCGGCCGTCCGGGGCGTTGCCATTGCCGCTCGTGCTGACGCCGAGACGGGGGGAACGTCCGAATTCGCCGATGGCCACCACGATGGTTTCCTTCAACAAACCGCGTTGGTCCATGTCTTCGAGCAAAGCACTCAGGCCGCTGTCGAGTTTCGGGCAGTGCAGGTTACGGAGCGGGCCGAAATTGGCCGCGTGGGTGTCGAAGGCGTCGACGGTGGGATTGCCGTTGGCGACGGCGGGCCAGTTTACCTGGACAAAGCGGGTGCCGGCCTCGATCAGGCGGCGGGCGAGCAGGAGACCCTGGCCGAAGGTGTGCCGGCCGTAACGATCGCGGAGCTTGTCCGGCTCCTGGGTCAGGTCGAAGGCGTTGCGGGCGCGGCCGCTGCTGACCAGGTCGAAGGCTTTTTGGTAATAGGCATCGAGCGCATATTTCTCGACGGCCTTTTCCATGTCGGGCATCTGGCTCTCGACCTGTTTCAGGAGGTTGGCCCGCCGTTCCAGGCGTTCCTTGTTCACATCTTTGCGCAGGGTGAGGTCATCGAGTTTAATTTCCTTGTTCGGATCCTGGTAAAAATAATAGGGGTCATTGGCCGCGCCGAGGAAACCGGCGGTGGATCCTTTGCCGATGACGTTGCTCTCCTGGGTCGGGCGCGGAAGCATAACGAACGGGAGCATGGAAACTTCCGGCGGTTTGAGCCGGGCAATCTGGCAGCCGGCATGGGGGAAATCGTTAGGGGCGGGCGGTTCGAGCTGGCCGGAGGGCGACACGCGATCCGGCGTGTAGCCGGTCATCATCTGGTAATGCGCGGCCGTGTGGTTGAACAAACCGGCCGGCGTATAGCTCATCGATCGAATCAGGGTGGCCTTGTCCATTTGCTTGGCCAATTGCGGCATCACTTCACTCAACCAGATGCCGGGCACATTGGATTTAATCGGCTTGAATTCGCCGCGGACATTGGAAGGGGCGTCCGGTTTGGGGTCCCAGATATCGATGTGACTGGGACCACCTTGGAGGAAGATGAAGATAACCTGTTTGGCATTGCCCCAGCCGCCTTTATTTTTTATGGCCTCGGGCACGGTGGAGGCGTTGGCTTGCAGGCGGAGGATGTCGGCCAGGCTGATGCCGAGCATGCCCGCCCCGCCGATGCGAAGGAATTCACGGCGGCTCCAGCCGTCGCACGTGCTGCCAGATTGTCCGGGAATGCTAATCATAATTTGATCTCCTCATGAGGCTTCAATGCCCGTTCCGATAGCCCAACAGGCGGGCCGGCAGGAACAGCATGGTTTTCAACAGGGCGAAAACGGCGTGGACCACCAGGCCCACGATTCGAAATGGAATGGAAAGCAGCCAAAGAAACGGCAGCAGGATTAACGCGAGGAACGCCACCGGCCAGCAAAGGACGAGCAACAAACACCACCCGATGAAGAGGAGGACCAGTTTCATGTGGCTTAGCGGTTAAAGAGAAAGGCGGGACTGTTTAGGAGCGCCCAGGCCAAATCCTGGGCCACCTCGAGCCGGTTGGCGTTGGGTTTGAATTCCACCGCTTTTTGTTCCTTCTCGGTGGGGGGCCGGTTCAGGCAGCTCAGGTAAATGTCCTCGACCAGTTTTTTGTCATCCTTTTCCGTCTCGGCCAGTTTGGCGATGCGGCTGGTCGGCGAACTGACCGCTTCGGAAATGGTATTGCCATTAATCAGGCTGAGGGCATGAGACAGGGTGAGATTACTGGAGCGCTCGCATTCGCAGGCCGACTGTCGTTTGGGCCGTCCGAAAAGGGTGAGAAAATCGTTGCCGGCCACCATGCCATCGGGGATTTGCGCCGCGCGCATGCCGGTGGGCACTCCGGCCAGGGTCACTTTCGTCCCGGTCACCATGGCCAGCGCATCGACCATCTGTTCGGCGCTCAACCGGCGGGGATCGGCATGGCTGAAGTTGATGGTGTCATCCTCGTTCCATTTGTTTTTGACAATGGAAAGCTGGTAGGTGCGCGACTGGCAGATCAAGCGCATCAATTTGCGGATGTCGAAATCGTTCTTGATGAATTCGCCGGTCAACGCTTCGAGCAATTCCGGGTTGCTGGGCGGATTGCTGGCGCGAATATCGTCCACTGGCTCGATGATCCCTTTGCCGAGGAAATAGCTCCAAATCCGGTTGGCCATCGATTTGGCGAAGAAGGGATTCTCCTTGGAAGTGAGCCAGGCCACCATGGAGTCGCGTCGATCGCCCCCGGCTGCAATCTCCTTCGCTTCGCCCACCGGCACGCGCGGCTTGACCACAGCATCGGTCTTGAGATGCCGGACCTCGCCGCCATCGTATTTGTTAAAGACAATTTCCTCGGAAGTGATCTGGAACGAACCGCCCGCCTCGGCAAAAATCACGTCGCGTCCCACTTGTCCCGGCTTGAAGCCGACCTGGGCGAAGTAGGCGCCCATTTCGTAATATTGGTTTTGCGTCCAGCGTTCAAACGGATGGTCGTGGCACTTGTTGCAGTTGAAGCGGACGCCAAGAAAAGTCTGGGTCACATCTTCGGTCATCTTGCCCGGCTCGCGCAGGACCCGGAGATAATTGACGGCCGGATTTTCGTAGCTGCTGCCCTGCGCGGTCAGCAGGGAGCGGACGAATTTGTCGTAAGGCCGATTTTCCGCGATCTGTTGGCGGATCCAGTTGCGATAAAGCCAGACCGATTTCTGGCCCAGGTTCTCGGCGTTGCATTGGAGCAGGTCGGCCCATTTGTTGGCCCAATACTCGACATAATCGTTGTTGCCCAACAATTCATCGATCACCTTGGCCCGTTTCTCCTGGGTGGGCGCCGGATCATTAATAAAGGCGCGGACTTTGTCCGATTTGGGCGGCAGGCCGGTCAAATCGAGATGGATCCGGCGCAAAAATTCGGCATCGGTGCAAAGATCGCTCGGCACAATTTTCATGCGCTGCAGTTTGGCGTGAACAAGGCGGTCGATGAAATTGTTCTCGGGCACCTCGGTCCATTCGTAGCCGGTCCGGTCGCCCATGATGGTGAGCAGTCGGGTGGCATAAACGCCTTCGTAACGAACCAGCACCGCCGCTTCGCCCCGGCGCAATCCGCTGACCCGGCCGTCGCGATTGGCGTCGGCGACTTCCGTGTTGCTGACCGAGAAGACCGCTTCGCGCGTGACGTCGCGGGTAGTGCCATCGGAATAAGTGGCGATGACCAACATTTGCTGCGCGCGCCCGGGCAGATCCATTTCGACTTCCTTTGGCAAAATCTCGATGGTTTTCGGGCGTCCGGCGCTTTGCACTTCGGGTTGGGTGCCTTCGACGATCCATTGCCGGATCAACTGATGTTCGCGTGAGCCCGGCACCAGCGCCTGCCGGCCTTCATGAGGCACTTCGGCCAGCGGTTTGAGCAGCATGAGAGAGTCATCCACGTTGACTCGATTAAAGCGTCGGCCCGACAAATCATTGATCAATGCCGCATAATCGTAATCCGCGTCGTAACCGCGCAGGGAAAGTTTGAAGCCATTTTTGCCCTTGGCCGACCCGTGACAAGTGCCCTGGTTGCAGCCCGCTTTGCTCAGGACCGGCATGACTTCGCGCACAAAACGAACCGGGGGCGCCGAGGGATCGTCGACGGTCACTGACAATTTGGTGTCGAGCCCGGCGGCCGAGACGCGCACCTCGCAGTTTCCTTTGGTCTTGGGTTGGAAATAGCCCTGGCGATCGATGCGAACGATTTCCGATTCCGGTTCGAATTTGGCCCGGGCGGTCAGGTCGACAAATTTTCCACCGTCGATCATCCCGAGGACCAGGACCCGCCGTTCGTCACGCGCATTTTTGAGCGTGAGAGAGGCTGGCTCGAGACGGAGAGATTGGATGGTGGGGAGAGGAGGTTCCGGGACTGTTTCCTTGCCGCTTTTGGCGGAATCGGCGACAGCGAGAAAGGGAACGAGGTTTGAGGCAACAATGGCGAAAGTGAGCGCGATGCTCGCCCTTCCTGAGAAAAAGACAGGACGCCGGGTCATGAAAGTTATCATTTTGCGTGCAACCATGATTGACGCGGATTCTCGGCTGCCTATTGAACTTTTGTTCAGCAGCTTGCGGGCGTTACGGGGACCTTAGCGACCAAATGCCTCCGCCGCAAGGCTGAATACCGGGGGAAATAAGGCTTAGGTGCGGGTGGTACCTGCCGAATGACGGCGTCCGCGGGCATGTGCTATGGCGGCCCTTCAGGCCGCTCGGCGTTCGCCTACGCATTACCCAGCCCGTTGGGCTGGGCTAAGGAATTGCGGGCCGTTGGCCCTGACGCTCAGCGCCAAAGGCGCGATATTCCTTAGCCCAGGGCATCGCCTTGGGAAAGGCGTCCCCCGAATGTTCGGAAGGCCTGAAAGACCGCAATAATTCACGAATCTAAGGCTTTTTCAGAGACGCCAAATATTCCACCAAATCGACCAGCTCATCGGGGGTCATGGCCGCCTGCAGACCGGACGGCATGATGGAAAGTTTGGAAGGCTGGCGCGAGAGGATCTCGGCTTTTTTGTAGCGCGTCACAATGCCACCCACCACTTTCACCGCAATTTCATCGTTGGTCTCGCTGGCCAGCAACCCGTAGGCTTCGTCGCCATTTTTGAAGGTCCAATTGAACGCTTCGTATCCAAACGAAATGCCGGCGCTTGGATCGAGGATCGATTCGTAAAGAGCATCCTTGCCCAGCTTCGAGCCAATTTCGGACAGGTTCGGCCCGAAATCGGTCCCTTGCCCTTTGACCACATGGCAGGCGATGCACCCGGGATTCGCGCGCGCGAAGATGATGGCGCCGTTGGCCGGGTTGCCGGTGCGCTTGACCAATTCGCCGAGGGGCGGCAGCGGAGCGGCATCCTGGCTTTGGGCCAGGGGCAGGAGTTTGGCTGCGACGGTTTTAATCTCGGGCCAGCGAACCTGGTTCAATTCCGTGCTGGCCGTGAATTTCAGATCGTCGGCGAGCCGGTCGGCTTGCGCCAGCTTGAGCAGCGCGTCGGCGCCGTCATGGGTTTTGGCCAGGGACCGGACCGCCTGCCGGCGCAACATCGGATCGCGATGCGCTTCCGTGACGATGGGCAGGAGCAACGTCGCCGTTTGGTTACCGCCGGTATGGCCGAGCGCCTCGGCGGTTTTGGCTGCGGCCAGAACATTGGTGCCGGCCAGGGTTTCCGACACGAGCGCCGTGCCGTCGCCGGCGAGGAGCAGGCGCATGGCCTGGACCCCGCTGTCGCTGGACGGTTGGGCCAGGGCGACTTCGAGCAAGCCGCGATTCTGTCCGGACAAATTGAATTGTTGCACCAGTTTGACGAAGGAGGGCGTCCCGCGGGTTTTCTCCAATATTTTGAGGACGGTCTCCTTCAGCTTGGCATTGGTCTCGAGGTTCACTCCCTGCAACTTGCTCAAAGCCTCGACCGCCAGCGCGGTCTTGTCGTTCTCGGGATTGGCCTCGGCCGCGGCGACGGACAGCGAGGCGCCGAAGGCCCACGCGGCGATCAACCAACTGCTCCAGCGACACCATTGCTTACCCATAGAAATTGAATGGAACTTTTCGCCAAAGCAGACGGGCGAACAAGGAATGAATTCAGGCTGAAGTTGGGGGTTGAGTCTGGGGACGCCGGCATGCTGTCGGTATCTGTTTAGCGCGGGGCAGGCTTCCAGCAGCTTCCAGCCTGCCGGTTCGGGCGGCATCTTGCCGCCCAGGGACGACTGAAGAGAAAAACACGGGGCACGGATGCCCCGTGAACCGGCAGGCAGGGATGCCTGCCCCACGCTAAACAGGGACTCCTGCCGGCACGGTCTTGTTAGACCAAACGGCCGCTCAACAAATTCTTTGATCGCGCCGGCATGGATGCCTGCGCTCCCAGGCTGCACGAGGAAGTAAATTCTCGCTCCCGCGGTGCAAATGACCTAGAACCCGTCCCCATCGATCCGATCATTCCCGGAAACCGCCCGTAACCCGACTCGACTCGACATGGCATGAGCACATGAGCACCTCAAACGCGACGCGCGATCATCGCTGGCCACCGCAAACCAAGTTCATCATCGGCAACGAAGCGGCCGAGCGCTTCAGTTATTATGGATTGGTCAGCATCCTGATGGTCTATGTGACCGGTGTTCTCGAGCAAAGCAAGGACCATGGCGCCGTGGTCATTCATGCTTTCAAATTCGTCAATTATTTCACGCCGCTGCTGGGGGCCTGGATCTCGGACCGATACCTCGGGCGTTATCGGACCATCCTCTTTGTTTCATTGGCTTATTGCGCGGGCCACGCGGTCCTGGCGGCCGGAGATTTGACCGGCACCAAGGAGGGGCGGACGGCCTGTCTTTATGGCGGACTGTTGCTGGTGGCCTTCGGTTCGGGTGGCATCAAGCCGTGTGTTTCCGCCTTCCTGGGCGATCAATTCAAGCCGGGGCAATCTCATCTGTTGCAAAAGGCATACGCCGCTTTTTATTGGTCGATCAATTTCGGCTCCTTTTTTTCGATGTTGCTCATTCCTCAGATCAAGGATCGCAGTTGGGCTTGGGCTTTCATTGTGCCTGGACTGCTCATGGGGGTGGCCACCTTCATCTTTTGGCTGGGCACCCGCCATTATGTCATGGTCCCGCCGAGCCGGGAGACGAAGACCGCCGGATTTTTTGCCGTGCTCTGTGCCGCCTTGGCGAATCGAGACCAACGTCCGGCGGGAGGAGGGTTCTGGGCCGGGGCGCGCGCGCGATTTTCGGAACAGGAGGTTGATGCTGCCCGCTCTCTCGGTCCCATCCTGGCCGTCTTTGCCATGATTCCCTTATTTTGGAGTTTATTTGATCAAACTCATTCCACCTGGGTGGCCCAGGGGGAGAGCATGGTTTCCATCGCGCTTCCGTTCGGCATGACCCTCGACGCCTCCGCCATGCAGGCGACCAATCCGGCCATGGTCATGATCCTGGTGCCGGTGCTGACGCTGGTGGTCTATCCGTTGCTCGGACGGCATGCCAGTCCGCTCAAACGCATGGCTGGCGGAATGTTCCTGGCCGGGTTCAGTTTCGTCGTGGTGGCCTGGCTGCAACAACGGATTCTGGCCGGTGAAAAGATCACGATCCTTTGGCAGGCCGCACCCTACTTGATCCTCACCGTGGCCGAGGTGCTGGTCTCGACGACTGGACTGGAATTCGCTTTCCGCGAAGCCGCTCCTTCCATGAAAAGCACCATCATGGGCTTTTGGAACCTGACGGTGGCCTTGGGCAACTTAATCGTCATGGGCGTGACCGAGGTGTTGGGGGGAGGGCATGGTGAAGGTTCCGTCACGCCGGGACGATTTCTTCTTTTTGCCGGGCTGACCTTTGGAGTGGCTTTGATCTTCAGCGTGGTGGCCACGTTTTATCGGTATCGCGATCCGACGGCGGCGCAGGGAAAATAATTGGCGCCGGGCTATTTGCGCAGAACAAATTCCTTGGCGTTGAGGAGGGCCCAGGTGATGTCTTCCAATCCGGCGCGCCGATCCCGTGCCTGGCCCAACGTGTGCGCGGCTGCCTCGGCTTCCGTGGGCGAAGGAGGGCGACTGAGCGCGGTCCAATATAATTCCTCGACCAATTGGGCATCGGTGAGCGGACAGTCCAGCAGTCGGGTCAGGCGATTGTCCGGGTTGGCCAGCATCTCGGTAATCTCGGGCCCGCTGATAAGTTGAAAAGCCTGGCCGAGCGTGGTTTCAGCTGAACGTTCGCATTCGCAGGCGAGCAGGCGGGCGGGCTTGCCGAACATGGCCAGGAACAATTCGGCGCCCGACCCTTTGAGATCGCGTTTACGGACCGGCGAACCGAGCGGCATCTGGCTGGCGCGCAGACCGACTGGGAAGCCGCTGAATTTCGCCGGCACGCCGGCCACTTGATGCTGGGCATCGAGGAGTTGCTCGGCGGAAAGGCGGCGCGGCAAGACATGGGAATAATTCAAGTCATCTTCCTGGTTGCTGGCATTGGGTTGCGCGGACATTTGATACGTTCGCGAATTCATGATCTCACGAATCAACCAACGCACATCGAAGCGGTGTCGCGCAAAATCCCGCGCCAACGCCTCGAGGAGGGCCGGATGACTGGGCGGATTGGTCGGACGAAAATCATCGATCGGATCGACGATGCCGCGTCCCATCAGATGGAACCAAATCCAGTTGACCTGCGTGCGGGCGAATTGCGGCTGGGCAGTCAACCAGCGGGCCAGGGCATCCAGGCCATCGGCGTCCTCCCCGGCGGAGGGCGGGGAGGATTCGGACGAAGACGAGGCTGGTTTGGCCGCTGAAACTTTTTCGCCCAGAAAACGGGGTTGCGCCGCTTTGGCGGTGCGCGGGTTGATGACATCGCCCGCGCGCGCGAGATAAACGATTTGTTCCCCGACGAATTCATGTTTGTCGAGGTCATCACGCCGCTGGTTGGCCAGCACCTTGTAATCGACGCGGGAAAAAACGCCAGCCCAATCGTAGTAATCCGCCTGGGTCCAATGGTCGTAGGGATGATTGTGGCACTTGGCGCATTGCAGGCGGGTGCCGAGGAAAAGTTGGGCGGTGGCCTCGGACCGCGTCACCGCATCGCGGTTGGCCCGGTAGAAGTTGGCGGGCGGATTGGCGTAGGTGCTGCCGCGGGCCGAAAGAATTTCGCGCACGAATTGATCGAGTGGTTTGTTGGTGGCGATGCTTTCGCGAATCCAATGATGAAAGGCCTGCACGCCTTTGCGATCGTTGAGCTTTTCTTCGTTGCGCAGCACGTCGGACCATTTCAACGCCCAAAAATCCGCGAACTCCGGCCGGGCCAGCCACGCATCAATCCAGCGCGCGCGTTTGTCGCGCCGACGATCCGCCACAAACCCGCGCGCTTCCTCCGCGGTGGGCAGCAGGCCGAGCAGGTCGAGAGAAATCCGCCGGATGAATTCGCTGTCGGTGCAAAGCTCCGACGGATTCATGCGGAGCCGGCGTAACTTGGTCAATATTTGTTCATCGATGGCATTGGCCATCGGCGCCTTGCGCCAGACAAAATCGGGGCGGGCCGGCACAAAAGCGAGGCGGACCGGCGCCTGTTGTTCGAGATAACGGACGAGGATGGTGGTTTCACCGGCGCCGGATCCGGTCCGCTCGACCATCCCTTCCGGGCTCACCTTGACGCTGTTGGGCGCATCGTAAACCGCCAACCGCGTCACGTCGCGCTGATGGCCATCGGCGAAATGAGCGCGCACCCGCAACGGCAGGCGAGTCTCGGGTTCGATCAGAATTTTTTCCGAAGGCATCACTTCCAACCGCGTCACTGCCGGAGCGGTGGCCATATCGTCGGGCATGCCATCGGCAATCCATCGACGCAGGATGGCGTATTCCTCGGAATCCCGGCGAAAACGCAGCCCACCCTCGTGGGCCAGTTGGGTGGTCGGCTTCAGGAGGATGAGGCTTTGGTCGGGGTCGAATGGGTCGATGCGCCGGGCGAACATGTCGCGGGTCAAGGCCCGCCAATCCAATGCTGGATCCTCGCCGCGCAATGACAACTTAAAACCGGCCTTGCCATTTTGATTGCCGTGACAAGGGCCGGCATTGCAACCCGCCTTCGAGAGCACGGCCATCACATCGTGCCGAAACGAAATTGGTCTCGTGCTCCGCGCCGTGTTTTCGGCGGACGATTCGGAATTCGCCATGGCCAGGGCGGTGACGACCAGGAGGCCGCGCAACGACTTCATGATGGGGACCGATGGCATGCCTGAGTTCAACGACGGCATCCTCGAAGGTATTCAACCCGCGTGCAACGCCCGAGAAGGTCCCGAGGAAGGGTGAATTGGCCCTTCACGGCTCGACATAAACGGGAGTATCGAGCGCGACCAGTTTTAGCAGATGTTCTGCGTTCCAATTGGCCAGGCGGAAACAGCCGTGCGATTCGGTGCGACCGACGTGTTCCGGGATGGGGGTGCCATGAATGCCGTAGCCCGGCTTGTCGAGACCGATCCAGACGGTGCCCACCGGGTTGTTGGGACCCGGTTGCAGGATCAGCTTGTGGTCCAGTTCGCGCGCTTCAGCCGATTCGGGGAACACCTCGGGATCAAAGGTGTAATTGGGATTGGGCGCCAGCACGGCCACGTGCAGCGCCTCGCCGACCGGCCGTTTGTCGACCCGCGCTGCGATACTGCACGGAAAATGCGCCAGCACATTGGTGTTCTCATCAAACGCCTGCAGCAGGCGTTCTGCCAGAAAGATGCGGAGAAAGGCCGCCTTCCGCTTTCCAGCACAGTGGGATCCGAAGCTTGGAATTCACGTGACTTGAAGTCGCGGC
>JADMIO010996559.1_pt1 | contig 70818 bp, 59 predicted proteins | sample 8958161 | NCBI WGS metagenome assembly JADMIO01 (sample SAMN16585339, study PRJNA669376) | soil metagenome | isolation source: Crop rotation soil | place: USA: Cullars Rotation, Alabama | collected 2011 | reverse complement strand
CGCGACAACTTGTCCACGTGGAATTCTAAGCTTAGGATCCCAATGTGCTGGAAAGACCGATCTGCTCTGCCACGCCGTAGACGTAGGACATGTCGGGCGCCCCGTCTTCTTTTGGCGGCGTGCCTACGGCGATGAAGAAAATATCGGACTGCTTTGCAGCGTCGGCGAGCGACTGCGTGAAGGAAAGCCGGCCCGCTTTCGCGTTGTTCCGCAACAGCGCGTCCAAGCCTGGCTCATGGATTGGCGAGACGCCCGACTCAAGCATGCGGATCTTGGATGCGTCGGTTTCAACGCAAATGACCGAATTGCCCATTTCGGCAAAGCCTGCGCCGGTTACGAGACCGACATAGCCGGCGCCGACCACTGCGAGTTTCATCGATGAATTCCTGTTGCTGGAGGTGCTGCGGGGGAACTGCGGAAGTGGCGGATTTTAACGGAAAAACGCACCCGGCGAGGCGGCTACAGTCCCCACCGCCCCGAGTGCCAGCGCCAAGCAGTGTCCACGATATCGTCCAGGGCAGAAAGACGAGGCGACCAGCCCAGCACCTCGCGCGCCCGATCAGCACGCGCGACCAGCTCGTGCGGATCGCCAGGGCGACGTGGTGCGGTTCGAACCGGCACCTTTCGCCCGCTGATGCGTTCCACCGCCGCAACCACAGCGCGAACGGAATGTCCCTTACCGGTGCCCAGATTCAGTGCCGTGCTTGCCGCGCCACCTTCGAGCCTCTGCAACGCGGCCACGTGCGCGTCGGCAAGGTCCGTGACATGAATGTAATCGCGGATAGCAGTGCCGTCCGGCGTCGGGTAATCCGCTCCAAAGATATCCAGCTGCGGCCTGCGCCCGACTGCGGCCTGCATCGCGAGCGGGATCAGGTGCGTCTCGGGATCATGGTCCTCGCCGATATCACCATCCGGATCCGCCCCCGCGGCGTTGAAATATCGCAGCGAGAACGATCGCAGCGAATGTGCCTTTTCATACCACTGCAGGATTTGTTCGATGAAGAGCTTCGATTCGCCGTAGGGGTTGATCGGCTCCTGAACATGATCCTCCCCCATCGGCACGGACTGCGGCATGCCGTACGTCGAACAGGTCGATGAAAGAATGAACTTGTCGATGCGAGCGCGATGCACCTGCTCGAGCAGGAGGAGCGTGTTGGCTGTGTTATTCCGAAAATATTTCCCTGGCTCGCCGACCGACTCCCCGACGTAGCAATACGCGGCGAAGTGCATCACTGACCTGATGCGATGCTCCTGCAGCGTCGCTGCCAGGAGATCTGGATCCGCCAAATCTCCCCGGACGAACGGGCCCCATTTGACGGCGCGCTCATGGCCGTAGACAAGGCTGTCGTAGGTGACCGGCAGATAGCCCGCTGAAGCGAGCGCTTTGCATGCATGGCTGCCGACGTAGCCGGCGCCGCCGGTGACGAGCACCGCTTGCATACGGCGTCAGCTGCTGTGCGCCCGGCAGCCGCACCGCCAGGCCGAGTGCATCCTATCGCTCATACAGGCGACACGGATCGGGCTCTTCGCACGTTGTCCGCGCCGAAAGGACCTTCATCGCGAGAAAACGTTGTTATGCAGATTGCAGGCCGCTGATGCACTCAGTTTGAGTGACGCGGTAACTCGCACGGCATGAGGTACAAGTAGCAATTCCTGCATCGCCATGCAGTCGCTCACCACATGAGCACATCCATCCCACGCGCCGCGCGGGCACGCCCATCATCACGGCATAGGCTGGTACGTCATGCGTTACGACCGCCCCAGCGGCGATGAACGCATATTCTCCAATGTTGTATCCACACACGACCGTCGCGTTGGCTCCGATGCTCGCGCCGCGCTTGACAACGGTGGGCAAATATTCGTGTTTGCGGGAGACATGACTGCGAGGGTTGATCACGTTTGTGAATACCATGCTCGGACCGCAGAACACGTCGTCTTCCAGTGTCACGGCATCGTAAATCGAAACGTTATTTTGAACCTTAACGTTGTTTCCGACGACCACACGGTTCGCGATAAAAACGTTCTGCCCGAAACTGCAATTGTTGCCGATCCTGGCGCCGCCGCAGATATGCACCCAGTGCCAGACAGAAGTGCCTTCGCCAATCTGCGCACCTTCGTCGACCAGCGCGGTGGGATGAATCTTGATCATGTCTCAGTAGTCCAGCGGCAATGCAACGCGGCGTCCATCACGGGCAGAAAGGTAAGCTGCGATCAGAACTTCCAGACTCTTTAGTCCCTCACGACCGTCTGTCTCAGGTTCAGCCTCGCCGCGCAGGACCCTGATCACGTTGTGGTAGTACAACGGATGTCCGAAGCCGTATACGGAGCTGGTTTCGTAACTTGCAGCCTCTACGCTCGCATCGTGCTCGTCAGGCTCAGCAAATTCCCAGTGTTCTATCTTATTCACCGCTATTCCGCCGACTCGTACTGTTCCTTTTTCACCCAGAACAGTTATGCTCCCCTCCAAATTCCTGGGATACGTCAGCATGGTCACGTTCATCGAGCCGAGAGCCCCAGAACGCCAGCGCAGATTAAGAACGCCAGAGTCCTCGACTTCGATGTCTCGACCGAGCGTGCCTGTATATGCCTGTACGCTTTCTATTGGCCCGATCATCCACTCGAGCAGATCGACGTAATGGCTCGCCTGATTCATGAATGCCCCACCATCGAACTCCCAAGTACCCCGCCAAGGCGCGCTGTCATAGTACTCCTGAGGTCGCGTCCAAAACAGATTGATATTTACCATGTGGATGCGACCGAAGCGCTTTGCGGTTACAGCGTTCTTGAGGAGCTGAAGTGTCGCGTTGTGACGATTCTGCTTTACGACAAATAGCCTCACGTGTGCATCGTCGCACGCCTTGACCATTGCGAGCCCGTCATGCCATCGTGTTGCCATCGGTTTCTCGGTCATTACGTGACGATTTGACTGGGCGATTTGTATCGTCTGCGATGGATGCAGGCCGCTCGGGGTAGCAAGGATCACCATGTCCGCCGTTGTGTTTTGGAGCAAAGCCTCGATACTGCGGTGGCCTGTAGCTCCAGTGCGAGCAACAGCCAAGTCAAGTGCTGCGGCATCGACATCGCATACGTCGACCAGGCTAAGATTCTCTGCATGACGGTCGATTGCCAAAAAATGGTTAGTCGCGATGCGGCCGCACCCTACCAGCGCAACGCGAATCTTCCTGTCTTTAATACTTGGGAAATCACGCATAAGAATTTACGGTCCTACTCCAAGGTCGCTAAGCCTACTATGCACTAACAGCCACGCAAAATAGTGCCACCCCGCAGTTTGAAGTCGAAAGCTGTGGAGTAAGCGGCAGACCCATTTTGTTCCACGTTATCTTCGGACTGACACCCTGCGTCTCATATCGTATTTTTTTATTTCCACCATTTCTTGATACATCGCCTTCATGATGCAAAACGTCAGGCCATCCCGGCCGTCAAGCAATCCCAGCCGAAAAACGTAGCTGTATAAAAAGTACGCCAAAGGACGCCCCGGCAGCTTCGACGCCAACTGCTTGATACTCGCCCGTCGCCGCAGCCCATCTCTGCTCATTATGCCTGCCCAATCCAAGGGGCGGGACGCACTCACCTCATAAAGTGCATCCTTGGTCGTATAACGATTTTGTCGTGCAAACCATTCATCGATGCCCTTCAGGTTTTCATCGATCAGGTCGTTGTTTAAATCACAGGTCATCCCCTGTATGGTCTGCGTCTCGGCATGCCCGCGATCGATATATCTGACTCTCCCTCGTCGAATCAGCCGCACTACCCAGGTCGGATACAGGCTGCTATATCGCAGCCATCGGCCCCACATATAGAAGCGGCGCTTAATTCGATACGCGCCGACTTCAGCCGGCGCATATAACGCGATCTGCGCCAGCTCGTCGGCCAACTCTGGCGGGACGCGCTCGTCTGCATCGAGTATCAGAATCCACTCGTTTACTGGCTCGGTGTTATCGAGCGCCCAATTCCGCTGCGAGCCAAAGCCTCTGAATTCATGCTGGAAGAATCTGGCATTCGCGGCTTTGCAAATTGCCTCGCTATTGTCCGTGCTGAAGGAATCGACAACCACAACATCGTCACACCACGACAGGCTCGCAAGACAAGCCGGTAGGTGTACCTCCTCGTTGAAGGTAAACACCATGACGGTCACTGCAATGCGGGGCCGTGTCATGTTTCTGGCTGCTGGAACGCGGGCTGTGGTGACAGGCCGCGAATAATACAGACCGCCTCAGGGCACCAGCAACTTAGTGTCGTTCGCGCCCCATGGCGTGACAGATACCAAAATCAGAACACATCAGGCGCTGGCGATACCACTGCCGGCAGAATGAAAACGAGGAAGAAAGCGGTGGCGATTACCGCAAAAGCCGCCGCGGCAAGCTGCTGCTTGGTCCGCGAGCGCAAGCGGATTCGCCACCAGCGCTTTGCCGTACGATGCTTACTCGACGGTGAACTGCTGCTCGGCCATCTTGACATCACGCACCCAAATTTCGAAACGCCACACGCCCGGCAGAACTCCGGTAGCGGGGTCTATGGTATAGCCAAAGCTGCTCTCTGAATTCACCGTCAAATCCAAGGGCAGCTTGACCTCGTTAACACGCTTGCCGCCGAAGAGAACGCCCTTGTCCGGCACTCTTACGATGAGCAGGCCTTTGTCTGCCGCTCCTTCTGGTTCCCCAATAGGCAGATACCAGATGCCGAATGACAGTCCCACCTTACCTGGGATGGTGGTGGTCTGCTCCACTAAATGCATCCGCGCCTGATTCACCTGCTTGCCCGTAGCAGGGTCCGCGGCCGCGATCGTTTCCTGATCGTAGATCCCGTACTTCGTGATGCTGACCTTTTCAACCTTGGTATTTTGCGCCCACGCAGAGGCACTCAGAGCAACAAGCAAAGCAAAAACGGCCGTGCGGCTTCTCATAATCCCCCCTTTGTGTGAAAGGTATGAGACTTTCTCAAGGAAAGCTTGCGCGAAACTTACATCGTACGCGTCGCTTCTTTTCGAGGTGTATGACGTGACGAGTCGAGCCAGAGTGCAAGCCACGCAAACGCGAGTACAAGCATAAAAGTCATGGCAGTCGCCGGAATTTGGAGATTGAAGTCGACGGCACTATGGATCATGAAAGCGATGATTGCCATGAGCGATCCAAAGGCTACACCGCGCATCAGCGGGTCGCGCCGCCGGCATTGAGCCCACAACGCCGCGCATGCCGAAGCCAATACGAAACCGCCGAGCAATAAAAAACCTACGGCGCCGGTTTCCGCTGCAAATTCGAGATAGTCGTTGTGGGCATGGTCCAGGTAGGCGTGCACGTCTCCCCGCCGATACTTCGGAAAGACCTCGTAAAAGGTACCGCCGCCCGAACCTAGCCAAGGATAGTCGCGCCAATATTCGATGATATGTGGGTTCGCACTGCCGCGGACATCCTGGTCCAATTGTGTTTCTTCGATGCGCTGTGCGACCTTCTCCACCCCAAACCACGTGCCGACTATGAACAAGTCAATGATGATGAGGCTGCTCAACAAGACGATCGTCGAACGCGTGGCGTGTCGCGAAACAGCAAGTGAGATGACACCCGCAATCAAAAGGCTCGAGAAGAATGCGGAGTTTCCCATTCGAGAATGGGTGAGAACCAGCGCGATAACCATTATCGCCAGGTAAATCCGAAGTCGCATCTTCGGCCCGATGAGTGTACGCAGCCACTCGCGAAGTCGCTGTCTCCAGCCCCTCACCTCGGGGCCGCCAAGCTGAGCCATCAACAGGCCGATGCCGACGGCTAAGGTTATTTCGAGGTAACCGGCCAGGTGATTTCGATTGATAAACGTTCCAGTTGCTGAACCTGGGGCCGATTCAAAAAAAGGGGCTGGCGTGCCTGACAGGAATAGCAATGCGGCATACAGCGCCTGAAAAAGGCCGCTTAGAACGATGACCTGCGCAACGAGACGCAGCCGTCCGCGTCGGTCAATTAGTAGAAGCGCGAGGGCAAACACGAGGCAATAGGTGAGGCTTTTAAGGCTGAAGGACTGTGTGGCGTAAGGATCGACTGTAACAGGGACCAGCGGTGAAGTTGACCCGACAAGATCGTGGACGACGACGCTAGCCGGAGAGATGCTCTGGATGATCGCGCGCGGCAAAGGCATGAGCTGGAAACCAATCAGTACCAGCCAGAGCAGCAGAAGCAGGAGAATCGGGAGGGCTTTGCGAAAGACACGCGTCAGTCTCACGTATCCGAGCGCATAGCCGATTAGCCATACGGCTGTCACGGCGAGCACGAGCACCTCAAGTATCGACCATGCCCACGCTTCGTTGCTACCGAATGGTATCGGCGCCCAGCAGATGATGCCCAGGAAAGCGACAAACAGGAGCCGACTGAGGAATCCCGGCTGATCGGCTACCGTGTCGCTAGCGGTTGCAGATTGCAAGGGCCTCTCTGACCCGGGGTTTTAAATCACACACAAGGCGGGCTTTGCCGTACGTGTCTGCGAGCAAAAGAATTGCGCGCGGTTGTGCCTTCGTTGCTCGCGCCAAGTTTTCAAGAAGATCTTTCTGCCGCTCGGGAAGGCGCGACCAGAAGATAAAACCGGCTTCGGCTACATTGTATTGGACGTCCCATTGCCATGGCCCCAGTTCTAGAGATAGATCCATCGCGCGGGAAAATTCGGTATCAAGTTGGTTGAGCCGGGCCTTTAATAGTGCAATGTTGGCCCACGTACCGGCTTGGGCAGGCCTTAGAGGCGCTGCGATCCTGTACGCCTCAAGGGCTTGCTCGTTATAACTGCGGGATATGTCAGGTACTGGCCGCATTGAGTAGCCCACTTGCTTGTACAAATATGCGTGCACGGAAATCAGCGTGGGATTCCTTCCATCCAGGTCGATCGCGCGTCGAACTCCTGCAAAAAGCGGCGCCGCCTCGAGCAATCGGGGCACCTTTCCTTCGCCGGACCAGCGAGAAAGTTGACGGCGCGCGTGAATGGAGTACGCGTCGGCTAAGCCTCTAATCGCTGCGACACTAGCCAGAAATAGGAGGAATGCGGCGAGCGCAAATGCAAGTCCTTGCCGCATTTCAACTTCGCTTGTCAGGCCGCCACGGTGACAGGTGCTTCAAACTGCGCGCGGCTGATTGCGTAAGGAGTGTCCCGCACGAGGCTCCAAGATGCGGCTCGGCCCACGATGTGCTCAGCCGCCGCGCGGCCGGTTTCCAAGTCAGGTACGCGAACATCGAGATTGTGGGCGTCGGACGCAAGGATATTCACCCAGCCTTTTTCGAGCAGCTCCTGCGCCCGCTGCTTTGCAAACGGGCCAAACTTCCCTGCGACCGAGCCGGCAGTGAGCTGAAGCAAGCATCCCATCTCGACGAATGGAAAGATCTTGTCGAGGCTGCGAATCACGTCTTTGTTGCGTTCGGGGTGAGCGATCATCGGCTTGATGTGACGATCCACGAGCCACCTTACGAGCTTGTCACTCCCGACCGGCACGTGGCTGTGGGGCAATTCCAGCAGTACCACTTTGGAGCCTTTATACGTGCCCAGGTAGGGCATGTCGTCTCGCTCGATCATCGATACTATTTCAGGCGTGATACGCACCTCTGCCGCGTATCCCACTTGCAGGCGAATGTCCTGTCGTCTCAACTCCGAGGAGAACGACTCAAGACTCTGCCGGATCGATCGGATGTCATTGTCGTATCGACCCAGATGGATATGTGGCGTTACAACCGCGCGTCGAATGCCGTTGTTCCACGCCATGCGAGCCATTGATACTGCCTCGTCCATCGTTTCCGGCCCATCGTCGATACCGGGCAACAAGTGGCAATGCAGATCAATCATGCCCGTTACGTCGCTTTAGCCGCCTTCGGGCCGTATCCGCCGTAGTAGTGGGAGCCCTTGCTGTAATAGCTGTATTTCCCGTAAGCGCTATGCTTTCCGTAGCCATAGTAGCGATCCGCTCGCCGCAGATCGAGTTGGTTTAGCACTACGCCGAGCACGGGAGCTCCGACGGAGTTGAGGCGCTCGATTCCAGCCCTCGCAACCTGATAGGGCGTTGAATCCGCCTTGACAACGTAAATGACAGTGTTCGCATAGCTCGACAAAACCAGCGAATCGCTCATCAGTTGAACCGGAGGGCTGTCGATGATGACGATGTCGAACATCTCGTGCAGCTTCTTCATCATTTCGTTGAAGCGCTTCGAGGACAGCAGTTCCTGCGGGTTTGGCGGCACGACGCCCGCGGGAATGATGTGAATCCCGGAGTCTTTGTCGAGGTGAACACATTTCGCGGCCACCTCCGTTCCTGCAACAAGGTGGGACAAGCCAGGCAGTGACGAATCCAATCCGAGCGCCTTCGCGATGGACGGCCGACGCATGTCAGCGTCTATCAAGCACACTCGCCGAATTTGACCGAATGCAATGGCCAGATTGGTCGCCACAGTCGTCTTACCTTCCTCGGGCACGGAGGAAGTTACGAGAATCACCTTATGGGGATTATCGAGGGCTGACATAAGCACACTGGTACGTATCGTTCTAACGGATTCCGCGAAAACCGAGTGCGTATCAGAAAGCAGAGCGCGTTGAAGATTGCCGGACGCTGCCCCCTTATCGGCCTTCAATCTGCCCAGGATGCCAAGCAGCGGCAGCCGGAGCTTGACCTCGACGTCGTCGCTGCTCTTGACGGTGTTATCGAGGTACTCGAGCAGGAACGCAAGCATGATTCCCAGCACTAGCCCGACAATTGCCGCAAGGCCGATCGCCTGCGCCTTTCGGGGGCTGACAGCGTAACGCGGAACAACCGCAGGGTCGACGATGCGCGCGACCGTTGACTGTAGATCGCCGGCGGCCTTCGTTTGCCGAAACCGATTCAAGAACATGTCATATAGCTCACGGTTCGCGTTCACCTCACGTTCGAGAACTCCGAGCTGGAATTCCTTCCGGTTCAGTGATTGAATCTCTCCGCGGCTTTGTGATACGACGCGCTCTAACGACTGCTCGTTAGCCTTCGCTACCTCATACTCCCTGTTTATGCCGGCCACCACTACGTCCACTTGGCGTCGCGTGCTGTCGCGAGCCTGTCTAAGCTCAGCTTCCGCGGCGATTATGCGCGGGTGTTCTTTACCATAACGCTGGCCCAGCTCAGCCAATTTGCGCTCCAGTTCGGACTCCTGATCCTTTAATTTTTGTACAGACGGGTCCTTGGCGACAGCGGGAAGCGACAGCAAATCCGATCTAGACTTGGATGCACCTTGTATTTGATTGAAAGCGTTTTCTGCTTCGACTCTGCGCTGTCTCGCGTTGACGAGTCGAGTGCCAGCTTCGTCCAGCTGGCGCGCGATGCCAGTGGTCGCTGCGCCCTTGACGTCGACAATACGCTCACGTTCACGATACTGCTGCAAAGCCTGCTCGGACGCGGCGAGTTTTTGACGGAGCGAGCCCAGGCGTTCTGTAAGCCAAGCGCTGGCGCGCTGAGTCATCTGGAGCTTGGCGTCCAGATCGTTCTCAATGTATGCATCAGCCAAGCCGTTCGGAATAGCCGCAGCAAGCTCGCGATCGCTTGTATCGTAGCTGATGCGCATCAACTGACTGTTGCGAACGAGTTGCACCTGCAAGCCGGTCATGACACGGCCCACTGCAGCATTACGGATGGCCTCCTCGGTCGGCGGCGCATTAGGAGCGCTCGACTTCCACGGCAGTGCGAAGTGGGAGGTATCGGCCGCCTGCTGACGAGGGTCGAATGCTGGATGAGTGGTCAACTTCAGCTTATCCACGAGCTTCTGTGCGAGCTCGCGTGACTTCACCAATTCCACCTGCGTCTGGAAGTATTCGCGGTTTGGGCTTATGCCGCTATAGACCTCTTCGATGGAGACAACCTTGTTCTTGCCGGATTCAATGAGCAGCGTGGTGGTGCCACGATATATGGGGGTCGTTGAATAAACAACGACTGCAGTAACCATAGCTACTACTGCCGCAAGTCCGAGCGCGCTCCATTTATGCTTGGAAAGGCTCCTCCGCCAGAAGCGCAGGCGCTCGGCAGCTTCGTCGCCGCGCTGTGCGGCCGCGCTCTCAATGACCGGAATATCAGATTTCATCAGAAAAAGCTTTCTTCGACCGTAATGATGTCTCCGGGGCGGATCGCGGAGTTGAGGGTGACGCGCCGGGGCGTATTGCTCGGATCATCATCGCCGATAACAAATATCTTCTGCTGCGATGCGCGCTCCTTGAATCCCCCTGCAAGCGCGACGGCCTTGGACACCGTTAGGCCCGGGATGAAAGGATATCCGCCGGGTTTCTGCACCATACCATTAATAAAAAACGGACGATATTCGTCTATCGTCACTGTGACGGTCGGATTTAACAGGTACCTCCCCTTCAAACCATTCGTTATGACCGTCTCGAGTTCGCCGACGGTGATACCCAGCACCTTGAGCTCGCCCAAGATAGGAAACGAGATTGTTCCGGCATCACTTAAGCGGACCTTTTCTCGCTTTAGATCGTCCTCGCCGAGCACCCGGATCGTGAGGGTGTCCCCCGACCCGAGGCGATAGCTCGACAAGGACTGATTTTCGGCGGCGAATAGAACGTTCGCGCTGAGGAACGAAACAAGTAGAAACCGAGCGATGGACTTAAACATGGCAACCTAAACGAAAGCGATATCGCTCGGGGCGTGGACCAGAGCCAAAAGGATCGTATTAAGACGTCTCCTTGAAGTTTCTTGTGAACCCAGGCCGAGCTAGAGCGTTCCCCCTACTGTCAACATAAACACATTGCGCTGGTATTCAAACGCTGCCGTATTTGAGGAGCGGTCGGTATAAATATACTGCGCGCCAAAGTTCAACCATCTTCGCATTTGATAGGTCGCCCCGACACCGGCGCTCGTCGTATCGTCCTTGCGCACGGCGCCACTACCGCGGAAATCGTCACGGCGATAGCCAAGCAACACATTCGTCTTTACAACACTATTCCAAGCATGCGTCCACGTCCCGTAAACCAAGCTGCTCAATATATAGTCGCCGATGCCAGTCGCTTCATTCGTCTCACGACCGGTTGTAACCTCGAACACTGAATACGTGAGAGGGCTCCATCTGACGCGCCCTTGCCAGCTCGTTCCCGAAAAGTCCTGCCTGGCGGTGTTGCTGAAGTCTTTTTCAAGGTAGCCGGCACGAATCGTCCCGCTCGTCTTGGCAGTTGCATCCCATGTGACACCGGCGTAGTAACGACGTTCCTTACTGTCAAGCCCGCTCGGATTGAAGCGGTAGTCGATCGCCGTTTGCTTTGCCTGCAACAGGAGAGAAGTGGCAGGCATGACGCGCCAGTAGAACGTACCGCCGACGTAGTTGGTGTTTCGGTCTGAGCCAGCCGTGAACGTTCTGTTGTTGTCGTAACGCTTCTCGTTATGACCTGCTTCCAGTTCGACGCGACCTCGGGCTCCCGGAGTGCCGTAAGAAAAAGTAGCAGACGCGCCGGGCGCGTGCCATTGGTCGGGCTCTGCGGAATTAGCCCGATCCGTGGATCCGCGAGGATCGTGGAGATCCAGATACTCGAATCGTAGTGCCAAGCGCGCGCGCGTCGATACGACAACGTTCGCATCAGCCACCACGCTTTGATCGTTGTAATTATCGGCGGCGCTATCGAAGTAACGGCCCAAGTCAGCCTTGTAAGTGATGCCATATGTACTTCCGCCAGGATCCCGAACCTGCGCGCGAACTGCTGGACTGACGATCGCGACGGTAGAACTCTTCTTGTTCGCGTTCGAAAGAAATATATTGTCGTCGTATCGGAGGCCAACTCCGATTACCGGGTAAATGCCCACGCCTCCCAGCATGAATCCGCCGGCCGAAGGGGACAATTGTGACGGTATCGCGGAGGTCGAAATGGCCCCGAAAGGATCGCCGGTCGACGTTATGGCGGCAAATGGGCTTTTGGAACTGGGCCCTTCGGACTCGGCTGACCCTGCCGGTGCACCAGAATCTGGCGACGGCGCAGCCGAGCTTTGACAAAACGCTGTTTGCGCGGAGATCAAACCGGCCGCAATTAAAGCGGACCGCAATATCGTGAAATTCTTCTTCAATTTACCTCCCACATATTATTATTCCGGCCAATGGACGGCTGCCATTACGTGCACAGGTTGTTAACTGAGTTCGAGGCGCTGCCGGCGGGTTGACAACTGCCGCCCCCCGAACCCGCCGACGCTGTGTTGATCGCCTGCGTCTGCGCCGTGCTGAGTGTTGTGCTTTGGGCAGCTAACACGTCATTCGTAACGCTGATCACCAAAGTCGCAGGCACCCCTGCCGCTGCCGCCGCGACCGTTACAGCGTCTACTACTGCTGTAGACGTTCCATACGCATCGTTGCGCAGAACGGCTTGCAGGGTGTCGGTCGCTGTGAATCCACTTTCTAGCAAAGCGGTTGTCATAACGCCCGGCGGAATGTCTGCCGTTTTAGCCATTTGAGCCAAGGTCGCGGCACTGATGCCGGGATTGGCGGCCTTCAAATCGTTAATCGCCTTAGTCGCCTGAGCTACGGTAGTGCTGGCACCCTGCGTAAATTGGGCGAGCGCATATCCTGCGGAAAGCGACAAAATGACGGCCAATAGCGCGATACCTTTTCTGATCATGATGTCCATCCCCTTGTAAAAAAACGAAATTACAGTCAACGTGTCGCGTGGTGCGATAGAGGTTCGGAGCCTAAACGGTTCGCCACTCGAAGGCAACCGTCCGCGGCGTAACGTCATGAGGCTGGATCCAATTGCGTGTCACGCTCCAGAGTTTCCGGGTTGGTCCAACGGCTAGCGCCGGCGGTCGGTCCGGTCGTAGGATCGAGTCGAACGACGACATCGGCAATTTTCGCCGCACGTTGTGGGGGACAACTGAGCCCAACCTCCACGGGCTGCTGAGCCCCCCTGCCACTCTTAACGCCCCAGATCCGCTCCATAACGAAATGATAAGCGAAAAAGAGTACGAAGAAGGTGGCGAACAGCACAGACTGCGGTATGGCAAACCGCCAGCCAAAGAAGCCTACTGCTCCGAATAACGCCGAAATCGAAGCCAATACGCCCAAGATGCCCAGCCGGGAGAGGCCACAGAGGCCGAGCAAATGATGTATGTGCTCCCGATCGGCTACAAATGGGCTAACACCGCGACGGATTCGGCGCGCCATTACAGAGACTGTATCGGCGAGTGGAAGCAGTACCACCCACAGTGCGCAAATGGGCGGGACTGAGCTGCCGGGTCGCTGTGTCAACGCCAGCGCCAACCACCCCAAAACGAATCCAAGTAACGTGCTTCCGGCGTCACCCAAAAACACGCGCGCCCTCGATCTCGCCGACACCGGAAAGTTGAGGAGGAGGAAACCGGCTGTCGCACCGCCTAGAGCAATGATGCCGGGCACCAGGTCTGCCATGCCCGAAAGATCAGCCATCACGCCGTACCACGCGAGCGCCACGAGCGCTACGCTGCCGGCAAGGCCATCGATCCCGTCGATCATGTTGACGGCGTTGATGACTCCAACCACGGCAAATATCGTCGCGGGAATTATAAAAATCCACAGGCCGATGGACCCGATGCCGAGCAAATCGCCGACCGAGCGAAGCTGCACGCCCGACACGTACATCACACATGCGCACGCGATGATTTGCGCAGCAAAGCGAAACCGCGGACGGATCTCTCGGCCGTCATCGACCACACCGATCGCGAGCAGCACCGCCGGACCAACTAACAACAATAAACTTGCAGGCGCCAGCGGCGTCAGCGCCAACAGGCTCGACACTGCCGCCGCAAAGATAGCGAGGCCGCCAACAAGCGGAACTGGCACCGCGTGTGATTTACGACCGCCGGGCATGTCGATTAAACCGACAGCATTCGCAGCAGGCGCCGCGACGGTACACACGGCCAGCGCTATGGCAGCAGCTGTCCCAAACAATATTAGAGCGTCGACCATTTCGAGGTCGTTTTCCTAGTCAAAATCCGGAGAGGCGGATTATGTCACGCATTCGCAGACACAGTGCGAATATCGTGCAGCAATGCGCGCCATTTTGCCATGGCAAGACCGCGTTCGAAGTGCTGTTCGAAAGCGTAGCGTGCATTCTTCCCCCAAGACTCGGCCGCCTGGAAATTCCGCGACAGCATCGTGATCGCACCGGCAAGCCCACTCGCGTCGCCGACATGGTATGCCGCACCACAATGGAACGTTTTGACCGCCTGTGAGATCTCCCCGCTCTCCTCGCCTACGAAGAGGACCGGTTTCCCGGCGGCAGCGGCGGCATAGAATTTGGAGGGAACGATGAGCCCTTCCAGCTCCGGGCGCAGTGAAATGAAATGAACGTCGGGTGCCGTCAGGCTCTCAGGCAGCATGTCTGCGGGCTGATACGGCTTGAAGATGAAGTTCTGGAGCCCCGCTGCCGCCACGCGCGCCTGCAACTGCGCGTAGTGATGTCCCCCGCCGATGAACAGGAAGATGATGCTGGCGTCGTCTCGAAGCAGTTTCGCAGCGTCATAAAGCGTATCGAATTCGTGCGCACGGCCTGCATTGCCGGAGTAGCCCACGACGAACTTGTCGCTGAGGTTCCACTGTCGGCGAAGGTCGTGTGCATCGCGAGCGCGGGGTTTGATGGCATCTCCGTCGACCCAGTTCGGCACGATTCTGATGGTCGGCTCTGGCACGCCCAACGCGACAATCGTGCGCGCCATGCGCTCGCCCACCACAACATTGGCGGCCGCGGAACTCAGCGTGCGGTTGCGCACAAGCATCAAAACTTTCGACACGATATTCGCCCCCCGCACATTGAGCGCTGTTGCAACCTCGGGGAATACGTCTTGAAGCCAGTTGACCAGCGTCGCACGGCGGAGCCACGCAGCAAGCGCAACTACAACCGAAATGAGGGGCGGATCGGTTTTGGCCACGGCAATGTCGCCGCGCCTGAGGACACGCAGCAGCGCGAGCAACGCCATGGGATAGAAGGTCGCATAGTCGAAGAGACGGCCCAGCAGTTTTTTCCGACCGAAATGCGACGTCCACACTCGGTGGACGCAGACGCCCCCGACCAGCTCAAGCGACGGGAACGTCGCAGTCGGATCGTCGTAGGAGAGTCGGCTCGTGACCACATGCACTTCGAAAGCGTCGGTCGCGAGGTCGAACGCCAGATCCGACAGCATCTGGCTTGTGGCTGAGTGGTCGGGAAAGAAGTAGCGATTGACGAATACAAGCCGCATGGCACTACGCCAGGCGGCTGACAGTCCAGTGGCCGAGCACCAGCAGATCCATTTTCGTGCGCAGAAAACAGTCGAGGGCCTGCGCCGGCGTGCACACCACCGGCTCGTTTTCGTTAAACGATGTATTGAGCAACATCGGGACGCCCGTCAACGACCGAAAAGCGTCGATGAGGGCGTAGTAAGTAGAGTTGCTGTCGCGCGTAACGGTCTGCAGGCGCCCCGAGCCGTCAACGTGCGTCACTGCGGGTATGGAGGCGCGCTTTTCCTCACGAACCTGATACACCTGCATCATGAACGGCACGTCGTCGTCGGTCTCGAACCAGTCACCGACCGACTCACGAAGAATGGACGGCGCAAACGGACGAAACGATTCTCGACGCTTGATCTTTCGGTTAAGGATGTCCTTCATATCTGCGCGACGGGGATCCCCAAGGATCGATCGATTCCCCAACGCGCGCGGACCCCATTCCATCCGCCCCTGAAACCAACCGATCACATTTCCATCCGCGATGGCGGCGGCGGTGGTGCTGCAAAGTTCAGAAAGGTCTTCTACTCGCCGCGCGACGCAACTTGAGCTTTGAATGTCACTCCGGCGCGCGTCAAGCAATGCCTTGATGGCCTCGTCGTCGAATTCAGGGCCCCAGTATGCATGGCTCATGGCGAAGCGCTTCATGCCCGCCCGATCCGGGCCGAGCTCGTCATTCCATACGGCGAATGCCGCGCCAATTGCGCCTCCCGCATCACCGGCCGCAGATTGCACGTAGAGTTTTTTGAACGGCGTGCGTTTGTAAACCTTCCCATTAGCGACCGAGTTCATCGCGCACCCACCTGCCAAGGCCAAATTGTCGAGACCGTAACGGGGATGAAGTGCATTGAGCAGATGAAAAAACGCTTCTTCGTACATCATCTGCGCGGAACGAGCGATATCGCGATGTCTTTGCGTCAGCTCGTCCGCCGGTTTGCGCGCGGGCCCGAGCAGCTTCTCGAGAGCGTCCGAGAACAAAATGCCCACCGTGGGATCGCCATTCTCCCACTCATATTCGATTTTCTCATTGTGGTGCCTGAAGAACCGCAGGTCCAAGCGATACGCGCCGGTCTCTTCGACCAAAACGATCTTGCGCATGGCGTCCAGGTGATGCGGCTGACCGTAAGGCGCCAGTCCCATGACCTTGTACTCGTCGCCGTAATGAAGAAACCCCAGGTACTGCGTTATGGCCTGATAGAAAACCCCGAGTGAGTGGGGAAAATAAATCTTGTCATCGAGGACCAGACGATTGTCGTGTCCGGCGCCCCAACCTGCACTCGCGAAGTCGCCGAAGCCGTCTACTGAAACGGCCAGCGCATCCTTGAACGGAGAAACGAGAAATGCAGATACCAAGTGGGCGTAATGGTGTTCGATCTGATGTACTTTGCCGCGGAATTCATCGTTCGCAGAGACTGTCCGCAATTCATCTTCGATACTCGCACGGCGTTTCTTGTTGCGGATACGCTGCAGCACCAGATCCATGTCCGGCCGATTGGCCAACGTATAGGCAGCCTTGCGCCATACGTTCGCGCGCGCGTCCTGGTTGATGGCGATGTGATCAACATCGCTCAAGCCGAGTCCCGCCTGCTCCAAACAATATTTGATTGCGTGCGACGGAAAGCCGGCCCAATGCTTCGCGCGCCGGAATCGTTCTTCCTCAGCCGCGGCGATGAGATTTCCATCTCTTACTAAGCATGCCGCAGAATCGCCGTGGTAGGCATTGAGCCCGAGAATACAAGTCACCTGCACACACTCTGGTTTATTCGTGAGAACGCGATTCTACCGGAGGGTCCCCACCGGTTCGGCGGTCTCTAGAGGAATGATGTAGATCGCATGTCCGTTGTCACCGCTAACGGGATGCGGCTTCGCAAGCGTGGTGCCATTCACGATCAGCTCGTTCATCTCAAGGGGACCCGCCACTTCCAATTGCGTCGCAACCTCGCTGCTCAACTGCTCCGCCTTGAGCGCATGGTCCATGACGAGCTTGCCCGTGCGCGTATTCACTTCCAATCGCATCAAACCAACCTTGCCGCGGCTCAAAATGGATCCGCCGCCCGGAAGCTCGAGCCTGAAAGGCGTCAAGTCTGGCAGAGGGTTGTATGCCACGACGGTCCCGCTTTCTTGATGTGCCTGCAAATACGCTTTGCGACCAGGTTCGGTGACGAGCGCGGCACCATTTTTTTCTAGCCGACCCGTCGTGCCCTGTTGCGCAATCGGAGTGTCTCTTTCAATCCCCGACGGCAGGTAAGGCCATTCGCCGTTAATACGCCGATAAGGTATCGCCTTCAACTGATCGCCCGCCAGCAGCGGGTAGTGCACCTCAGTCTCTTGGAAAGTCGTTCCGCAGCCCATCTCCATGATGTCTTTACCGGAGGTGTAAGCAACGTGCAGTACACGCTGCGCAGCATCCCAGCGCGTCGTGACGCGGTTAGCGCGCATGCGGCGTTCGAATGCGTTGAAAGATCCGTATTCACTTTCATCGCCAAGCTCGAGGATATAGCCGCCGTAAGCGGAACCCAGTAACGCCCTCCAGCGCTCAGCAGTGATATCGACGGGGGTTTTCGCCTGCAGGTTGAAGGAGGAGATCGCCAGCGCCGGCCCGATCGGCGCATCTGCTCCCACCTCAGGCGTGGTCGCGCGGCCCACATCGATTAGCAGTTCGTCCGTGCGCCCGAGATCGGCAGCGGGGAGTGGAATGATCGCCAAATACGACACCCCATCGTGTAACGTAATTAGCTGCCCGTGTTTTGCTCTCGCTGGAAGTGATTTGACTGCTTTGCCATCGATATAAAGTTCCCGGTCACTGTGCGGCCTAAAACTCCAGAGCGCGAGAACGGCCGCAAGAGTTTTTACGCCCTCCTCTCCTGCCAAGGCCGCGAGCTTGCCCGGGTCGCTCCGGGGGCGAGTACAGACGATGGCTCGATTCTTGTGCTGAAAAGCCAGGGTGTTTCCGCCATTGCCGATAGTTGCGGCTCTACTGCTCACCATATCTGCGGCGTTCAAGACATAGCGGATCGTCAGCGCGCCGAGGTCGCGATGAGAGCTGGCTTGACCGGCGCGATGGTTCCACTGCGCGAGCACGTCTACGGTGCCACTCTTGATGTCCTGCGTGGCGAGCCCATAGTGGCGGCCAAGAAACATCCGTCGCCATAATGGCGGATCGAAGTAACCCCGGGTCGTCTCGGTAGATGTTTCTTCGAACGGAAAGCGCTTCTCATCAATGACATCACTTAGCCAATCGGGAGCCCACGGGGTATGTGCGCCTTGCACCGCAACGCGTCCGGGTGGCAGTTCACTACCCCAAACGCTCATACCGTCCGCTTTCGCCGAAAACGCAGCTGAGGGATCGAACAGTGCTCCTTTGCGCGAGAGGGTATGTAGGACGCTGTAAATCCCCTCCTGAATCAGGAGCACGTACGGCATCGTCGTCCGCGAAGAAGGGTTGACTGCACGCCGCAGCGCAGGGTGGTACGACGTTGCCAGCATCTCCATCGATCGGTCCAGGAGGACGCGTCCGACCAGCCGGTCGAAGGCCGTCGGCCCAAAGTCCGCGAACATCTTTTGGGCGCTCAAAGTTATCGAGAAGTAGTAGTGGTCAAGCATCTCCTGGCTACTACCGTCGAGCATGCCCCAAAGACGCAGTGGGAAATGCTCGAGACCGTGCCGCCCGTCGGCCATTGCCCGCGCCGAGTTGATGATTTGACCGCCCAGCAGCGCGCCCATCGGTGCGGTGTGATTGAAATTTTGGGTGCTCGTCCTGTAGTTATAGCCGTCGCGAAAAAAAGAGGCGCGACCCCGCCAATCGTGTGTCCTATTCCAGTAGTCGATGGCTTCGCGACTTTGTGGATGCACCAGTTCGCTGGTGGATATGTCGGGCATAAGCCACGCTTCCCAATACGCCTGCATGTGATCTCGGACGTACGGGGGCAGCCACGAGCCGTATAGATGCCATATCAACAGATCATCCTGGATGGCCCAGCCCTGCCAAAACCTTGGCGGATACGACAAAATCTCTCGCAGCGCCCGGACGTAAGCTGCGTAGTCAGCGGTATCAATGCTCTTAGCGAATCCCGACGCTCGATCGCCGCCTGCTTCATAGAGCTCCTTCAGCCGCTGCAGGCGCCATACGGGCAGCGCTTGGACGTTTAGCTCCCGGCTTGCGACGAGCTCGGCGAACTCATCTGCATTCGCCATGAGTTTGCTCTCCGTATAACCAGACACCGCATGGGGGTTACGCGCTGGTGTGCCGTGCCGTCGTGCAACTGCCTTGCGTGCGGGTGGACGTTCGGCAAATGTCAGCAGCAATCGAGGATTCGCGAACTGGAGACCATGGCCACCCGTGGGCATGGCCCACTCATAGGCAATACCTCGCTCGCGGTAGCGTGCGTCGTATGTCTCGAGCTTCCGCAACAGGATGCCGTTCTCCTCGAGCTCGCGTATGCCGTTCCACAACTGTTTCGACGAGACGAAGGGCATTACATCGAGACGCCCGTGTGGAGCTGACACCGAAAGTTCGACCGGGCCAAGTTGCAGCGGGTAGCGATCGCGGTCGGCGTCAGACACACCGTATTTCCCCCAGTAGCTCGTGCCGCGAACGCGGGCATTGAAAGTGGGGCCCGCATCGACGCTGTTCGTCCAGCTCTGCCTCAGCGGCCAAGCTACGATGTGCCATTGCGGAGGATTCGATTTCCACTGCGCTTGTCCCAGGTTGTTTCTGACGGCATATCCCGCGGGCGCCAATTCATAGCCCTTGTAGTCGAGCAGCACTTGCGCTGATATAAGTGCGAAACGGCGATGATCGTAGTGCTGCACGCGTGCCATCGCCCCCGGGAAGCGCAGGAGCACTGCACGGTGCACGGCATCGACTGTGTCAGCGGCCGGGTATGTCTGTTCCCATGCCCGACCGTCAATGCCCGCTGTTTCACCGGTTATCGATACCGAAACCTCAGTCGCGACTGCGGCCATTGCATGACTGCAGGCGCACGTAACAAGCAGCCCTATCAGAACGCCGATCGACGCAGCATGAGCGAGGTTCTCTTGCCTTTCCACCTTATCGCCTATGCTATTCTCGAAACATGACTAGGACTGCAGTTAGTACGGGCAATTACGATTACCATCTTCCAAATGAAGGCGGCCACCACCACGCTTATCTCCGCCCGGTAGTTCTATCGCTGCTTCCGCCGCCGTGTCGCTTGTTCGAAATCGGTTGCGGAAACGGACTGTTGTCGAACGAGCTGCAAGTGAGAGGCTATTCGGTGACCGGCGTCGATCCCTCAGAGACGGGCATCGCGATAGCTCGAGCGGCTTATCCAACACTTGACTTGCGGGTTGGATCAGTTTACGACGACCTTTCGGAACACCACGGAAAATTTCCAGCTTTGCTGTGTCTTGAAGTAGTAGAACATTTGTATGCCCCTCGCCTGCTGGCCAAAGCGGCCTTTGACATACTGTGTCCTGGCGGAACACTTGTACTCTCGACTCCTTATCACGGGTATTGGAAAAACCTGGCTCTTGCAATAACGGGGAGAATGGAGCAGCACCTGGCCCCTCTCTGGGACCATGGCCACATCAAGTTTTGGTCTGAGAAATCGCTGACTGCGCTGTTGCTCGAGGCGGGCTTCGCTGACCTGCAATTCAAGCGTATCGGCAGAATATCCGCCCTCGCAAAAAGCGTCGTTGTACGAGCGACTAAGCCAGGAGCTTAGAAACGTAGGCGCGCCAAAGAGGCCGATGGCATTCGGCCCCCTCATATCACCCCATTCACCAGTCTAAAGCGCTTGGCATTCGTACATCGCGCTTCTACGGCCGGCCGATTGCGGACAAAGACGGTGTTGTTCGGGGTTGCGCTTACGGCGTCGAGCTTCCTCGCGAACGGGTCGTACGTGTAGCACGCAAAGCCACGTTCGCGCATATGCTGGACCAGTTCATGGTCGGCAACTCCATACGGGGCTCCGCTTCCGTTGGTCTCCAAGATCACTGCAAGAAGGGTCGGGGAGCTTAGTGTCTTGGCAGCGCCTTTCAGTACGGGCAATTCATAGCCTTCGACGTCTATCTTCACCAGCACCGGCACCTCGTCGCCGATGATATCGTCGAGACGCATTACCGGCACCTCAACGCACGGCGTGTGATCGCTATCGAGCAGGACGTGATTGACCGTATCAAGTCCGGAGCTGAACCGCAGCTTGCCTGGGACGTCGGCCAAGCCGATCGGCCAACATTTGACGGTGGACGCAAGGCCATTGAGCGAGACGTTGCGCTCGAGATTGCTGAAGGTAGCCGGCACGGGCTCGATCGCCGTCACGCGCGCCTTAGCTGCACCGGCGGCCAGCACGGTGTAGCTGCCAATATTCGCGCCCACATCAACGAAATGTTCGCCAGGCCGCAGAAGGTGTAAGACAAAGGCCATTTCTTGCGCTTCGTGGAGCCCGCAATACCAGTTACCTGTAGCTCCTGCCATGCCACGTGTTGCGAACAACCACGTGTTTTCGACAAAAGGAATTGCGATCGCCCCTGGCATCAGCCGCGAGGCGAGTTGCCACCGCAACACTCGCCAGACACCCCGGAGCCGATGTCCTGCATTGAGCGGGTGCGTCCATACATATCGGAACAGGTTCCACATGCTCGGGGCAACGTCAAGCCGGCCGGGCTTTGATGAACATGCTCTTCCAAAAAAGTGGAAACCGGCCGGCGCCCATGAACTCGACCACCTCGAAACCCTGGTCACGAAGCATCCGCTCGAGCGTACGTCGAGAAAAGAACTTTATGAAGCCGCCGTCCCAGAGCGCACCGAAATGATCATCCAGCTTGCCGCTGATGGCGAGCGCAACGTTCTTAAGGTATCCATGGTATGCGGTTGACACGATGAAGACACCGTCACTGCCTAGCTGCTTCCGAGCGAGACCCAACAAACGCCTCGGCGCGTATAGGTGTTGTATGACTTCGGTAGAAATCACTACGCCAAATTCGATAGCGTCCAATTCCTTCGGTAGCGTCGATTCGTTTATGTCGTGCAGAAAAAATCTCCCCGGCACGGCCTTACTTGCGATTTCAATGCCGGACCTTGATGCATCGATGCCGTAAACATCGTAGCCGCCCGCGATTAGAGCACGTGCGATCCCTCCATTGCCGCAACCGACGTCCAGGATCGGGCACCGCGGTTGACCAAGCAATGCTTTCAGCGGCGCCAGCAGATAGCTGTCTGACCAGTTTGCGTCCGCCGAGTCGTACCCGTAGTCGGTATAGCCGGCGCTCAATGTCACTTATCCATTCTTTCGGTCAATTCGGCGTGATTTGCTGCAGTATCGTCTCGGCCAACCGCGCTGTCAGCGCCAGGTGCGTAAGGCCTGGATTGGCGCTACCCATCGACGGAAACACGGCAGTCGTAGTCACGTAGCAGTTGGGTGATGCCCACAAGCGCAGATCGCGGTCGACGACAGAGCTCTTCGGCGAGTTACCCATGCGGATGGTGCCAGTCGGGTGGTACACGTCATACAGGTTAACGATTGTTTCGTCATCCCTGACATTGACCTGGAGTTCAGCCACTCGCCGCATCTCCGAATGCTGCCAGGCAGAGGTCGCCAGCTTTGTAAGAACGCGGATGGCCCTTGTGTCGGCAGGTGTAATGCGCCAGTCGATCACCAATTTTTTTCTGTTCGAGGCGTCTCTTGCGGAGGAGAGATACAAACGGCTGTCAGGGTTAGGATGTTGCTCAATATCCAGCTGCAACAGCAATTCGGCACGACTCGGGATCCACAGGCGTCCATGAAGCATTCGCCAATAAGCCATCGCCCCCAGATCGGCGGCCATCCGACCGCACATCATCGGTGTGAGCTTGACGCGAGTGTGCTCACTCTGCTGCTGCCGCAGCAAAGTGCGGATGACGTCGAAACCCGTGTCGCCAGCGGTTACGAACGTCATCTGGAAAAACGCGCTGCTAACATCGAGCTCGCTTTGCAGCTGCGGCGACAGGACCAGCCGCGGCGACTTCATGACGCCTTTTGAGAAAATGGGCGCGACCGCGAGGTTATATCTGCGGCGATCGAGACAGGTGATACGTCCGCACGTCACTGACAGATGATCGCTGAAGTAACGACCGAGAGGCGCGCCGGGTGCGGTGATCGCACCCTCAGTGCTTTCATCAAACTCCAGCAGCAGCCGCGTGGATTCCAGCGCTCCTGCACTGACGACCACGATCGCCGCGCTGACGTGCATGGTGCGACCGTTCGGGCTGCGCGCAGTCACGCCGTCGATAACTGCGCCCGCGACAGCTGATGCACGACTCATCCCGATTACGGCGGCATTGAGCCAGATTTCGATGCCGTCATCGGCTTTGAAAGCATCCACGAAGCATGAGGCGAAATTTCGTTTTTTGAATGGCAGCCATTCCGATAAACGGACCTCAAACTCGGGACCTAAGGTCCCTAGGGTCTGGAAACCCCGAGAGCACGATGAGCCGTCGGCAGTATCGGACGCCGCAGTAGCGGCCGACAGCGATAACAGGTCACGCACAGGGGCTATGTAGGCTGCAACGTCCGCGTACCCTAGCGGCCATCCGTCAAAACCACATTCGGGGCGTGCAGAAAAATCGGTCGGGGCCATCGGGATAAGCTGGCCACCCCAGACGACCGAGGTCCCGCCAAGCCCGAAGCTGCGGCCAAGCTCTGCGCCTCTATAGAAATCTCCAGTTTGGTCGCAATGAACGCCCATCTGGGCAGCACTACGCGCACCGGAAACCCCCGCCTCCAGCACGATTACCTGGATGCCGCTGCGACGCAAAAGCGTCGCCAGAAACAGTCCCGCCGTGCCCGCACCGATGATGCAAACTTGCGCATCGCGGCTTACCGTTGACACCGCGAGGTCGAGGTCATTGATCACATCAGAGCTCGACCTGCGAGCGGTTTGGCCGGCGCTGCGCTCGCATCAGTGACGCATTTCCTTCGCTACCTTTTCGGCAAGGCTGCGCGCGTAGGAAGGCGTTACGCCGGGATGTGTCGGAAGCGTGATGACGGAACGCACGAGATCAGCCACTCGATCCGACTTGCCGGGGGCATCCGCGAACTTTTCATGCTCGTGACAGTTCGGATACAACGAAGCGCCGATGTCGTATCCATTCAGGAGCAGGTTCTTATATATGACGTTGCGGCGCTCGTGCCCAACATACAGCGGGTAATTGATGAATGAAGACGCCGCACGTGCTTCGGCATCAGTCTCGGCGGACACCATCCTATTCGCGAAGTACGCGTCATAGATCGCGGCGATTTCTTTGCGGTGTCCAAGGTATTGCACGGTCGCCTCGAGCTTCGAGTTCCACTCGGCCAGCGCAGATGCCGAGGGTAGCGACGTGAGCGTGCGATCAATCTCGACGCTCTCCAGGCGCGGCGGTGCGAGATTCACCGCTTCAGAAGAGCGCTTCTGCCTTCTTTTAAGCATCGGGAACACGGCCCAATCAAAAAAAGGCTTTCGAGTAGCGACATCGTACTGTGCTGTCTTTATGAGCTGCTGCAGATAGTCCGCGCGCCGGAGCCGCTGCCATCGATCGGTCTCCTCCGCTAGCGTCGCGATCATCTCCTGATGTCGTGAGAACACACAGCCACCCCAAAAATAATTAAGGGACTTGAAGCCTGAAAGACTCAGGATCGCACCGTCGGACGTGGTACCGACGTGGCGACCCTCGACAACGCCCCATAGCGCGATCGCACAATCTTCAAATAACAACACCCCCTTTTCTTGGCAGAGTCGCTTGATAGTGCCGCAGGCGGCCTGATTGACGTGAAAATGCGTCAGCAGAACTGCCGCCACATCGCCTTTCAACAATTCCTCGAGATGCTCGAGATCGACGTTCGTGGAACGTAAGGCACAGTCGACGAACACCGGCTGCGCTCCCGCAAGGCAGATCATGTTTACGACGTCTGGGATCGTATACGGCGATAGCACGATCTGTCTGCGCCCGCTGGCTATTGCATGGCGCGCGAGCAAATACAGGCCCATCCGCGCCCGACCGAGAGGCAAGGCCGCGACATCCCTCCCGAGTAAACGCGCCATGGTTGCCTGAAATTTGCGTGTTTCAACCTCGACCGACGGTCTGCCGACCAAGGCATTCCAGTAGTTGATTGGATAAATGATTTGCTTTGGAACCATTTTGTAGTCTTCTTCGAGCCCGTTGCGGGCTGGATCTAAGTGTACTTGCCAACGGTCATAACAGCCGCCGGTTTTTCACCCTTGCCCAGAATCCAGTGATATAGAGCCGCGGTTTCACGGGCGGCGTTTTGCCATTGATACTGATGTGAGCACTCGATGCCGCGGCGTCCCATTTCTGCGCGGTCCTCATCCGAAAGGGCCGTCGCCTGGCGCAAGGCGGTAACAAGAGGCTCCACCCCGGTATCAATCCACCATCCGCACTGTGCGCTTTCGAGGACGCCCCATGGCGTGCATTTAGTGGTAATGACCGGAACACCAAAGGACAGCGCTTCGCCTACGACCATCCCGAAGTTCTCACCGAACGAGGGGAGCACGAAAACGTCGGCTGTGCGAAACGCATCGCTTTTCGCCTGACCGTGCAATTCGCCGACGTAAGAAACATGCTGCTCCATCTGAAGTCGCGTCACTTCAGCCATCACCTCCTTCAGGTGTCCGCCGGCGTCCGGGCCGGCGAGCACAAGGCGCCAGCCCGGCACCCGGCACTGAGACCAGGCGCGTACCAGCACGCTCGCGCCCTTGACAGGATGCAAGCGAGAAAGGAAGAGGATCACACGCTCACGCCTTTCGTCACGTTCCCTTGCCACCGGCGGGGCAGCCGGCAAGTCGATGCCGTTCGGGATGATCGCGATCGGCTGCCGCAGACCGAAACGACGAATGCTTTCTGCTTCGAGCGCTGAGGTTGCTATAAACGCACTGACAGCGTCCAAGTCGTTACGTTGAAAAAGAAGCAAAGCTACTCGTTTCTTCCATGACTTGTAATTCAACGCCCAAGGTTCGAGCATGCCTCGGGGCTGGCAGATCAGCGGGATCCGCACCTCGCGCGCGAGTCTCATAGCCCAGTGATTGGCCAAGTGCCAGAGGCAGTGGGTATGGATGAGGTCGGCCTGAGCCTTCTGAAGCGCGTCACGCAGAATTCGCCGATCAACCAGGCCGGAACTTAAGGCAAGTGAGCTGCTCGAGTCTCGACTCGCTCGCCGAACGCGGCCGTTCGAGGAAGGGATACTCTCGAATCGCGAGTCGCAATGAGATATCAGCGTGATCGACAGCGTCGGATCGTCGGCCAAGGAGTCGGTCAATCGAACGACCGACTGCGATGGACCCCCATCCTTCCGGTGCAGGCCGGGTATTACGTGTAATGCCGATATTCGAACGGACGCGGCCCGCTCCACTTGTTGCGTTTCCTCGTTGTGGTTATCTAGCCAGAGGCTATGCGCGCGTCCACGCCAGGTAGCGTGGCAGGATGTATCTATTGAATAACCAGATGACCAGTACAGTCGAGGCCACGCCGCCGACGAGCTTCGCCGAACTATTACCTACTGTGCCGGCACTTAGCACGAACAGTGCCGCCGCCAAGCCGACGCCGACTACGCCGCGGGAAGCCGCGATGTGGGTGAGCCATCGATACGTAAGCCCGATAACAATACCCACCGCGAACATGATGCCCATCATGCCCAACCGGCCGAAGTCGATGTAACTTTCGCCGATGTAGCCGATACTTATCTGCGTCCCCTCGGCCGCACCGGCAATCTGCCTGCCCGTAAACCGTCGCGTCAGCTCGCTCTCATCGATTTCCGCCTTTTCGGGGAATAATAAGCGCGGTGTTACCGGCCTCAGAACGGCGTCGAGCCAAAGGGCACCGTGTGTATGAGGCTCCGCGTCCGGCACGAAACCAACGACGTCTGCGAAGTATTCGAGATATTCGATGCGTCTGATTAACTGTTCGTATCCGTCGCGAAGGTCATCCGCTGTTAACGACGTCACGAGGTCGGCCAGTTTTTCCAGACGATCCGACAAATCGCCGACGACGGCCTGTGTCTCTCTGCCGGCGCTTATGGAATAGCGGTATTCGACTTTTACGGCTGACCATACGACGCCTAAAAAAAGTGCGATTGCCGCGACGACGACCAATAAACCATAGACCCGCGGCCGGAACCGCACCTTCGATGCCGCAATGCCGATCAATGTGAATATGAACACAAACTTGAAGGAGGAAAAATATCCACCGAGAGAACTCAAAAGCTCAAACACGAATATCACCAGCCATACGCCCTTGCTTGCGTCACGGCGAGCAAAAGTGACGCAGGTGAGCGCGACATAAGCCGCCCACTTTAGCTGAGCCAGAGACAGCAGGGGCTGACTCAAAGGCGGAGTCAATTCGGCCAATACGGTCGCGCCGACTGCTACTCCGACAGAAACTATGTAAAGCCGGACCCATCGCTCCTGCGGTACTCGCTGGGCCTGCGCCTGAATAATTGCGCCGGCGGTACCGGCCTTGCCGATCGCGATACGTACGCCGATGGCCTGCACGAGCAGCGCCAGCAGCATCAGCACGGCCGCCGTGTCATGCTCAACACGGCCAATACCAGCCAAGCCAACCTCCGGAACAGCGAAGTCGAAGAAGCCTATAGACGCTTCCAGCCACTGGATGACAAAAATGTAGGCAAGCACGGGCGGCTCCCCGGGCCGCCACATGAGCGAGATGATGAGTAGCAGAACGAGAAGCGACCCGGCAGCGGCGAGCGGCTGCGATCCTGCTCCGAACGCGAGAAATACCGCGAAGAACAAATAGAACAGCCATGCCGGCAGCCGTTGGAGATGAACCGGGCGGTCACCAGCAGCCGTGTATCGATGTGTTAAATCCATATGGATCGTATTACCGCGTCCTCTTATCGAGTTCAGCGCGCTTGCGCTGAAGTACCAACACTGTTGTAGACGAATAGCCAACGACGGGAGAATTCGCCGATCTGAAGCCGCGAGAGCGATTCGCGTGAATGTCGGCCATGTCGCCGAGGAATGGATGGTTCTTCCAGATAGATCTTCAAAGCCTCCACCAACGCTGACCGGCTCGTTTCGCGGCACAGCAGCCCGTCGACTTGGTGCTCGATCAGTTCGGGCAAGCCACCACGGGGAAACGCGATGACAGCCTTGCCTGCCCGCTTGGCTTCCATCACAACATTCGGCGACGGATCGTCGAACAATGAAGGCACTATCAAGGCCTCGCAGCAGGCGAGCACACTGTCCACGTCGTCGACCTCTCCCAAGAATGTGATGCGGCCGCCGACCACTGGATCAGCTTTTGTCGAGTCGCGCAGCGCTCTGCCCCACGCGTCGCCTTGCCAATCAGATATACGGCCGGCGAGAACGAGACATGCTTGGGGGAAATCAGCACCGAGCTCACGAAACGCGTCGATCAATATATGCGGCCCCTTGTGCTCGGCGATCTGACCGATGTAGGCGAACACACGGCCGCGGGCCGGCAAATTCAGCTCCGGCAACGGGCGCGGCACGCTCGGGCGCACCGGCGGCGTATTGTAGATCACCGTGATCTTCTGCGCCGATACGCCGCTTTGCCGCAGCGAACGCGCCACGAACTCGCTGTTGGCCACGAAGCGCTGTGTCCGCCACACAGTGAACTTCCAGATCGTCCGCCACAACCGGTTATGGAGCGTCGCCTCATCACCGGCTCTGAACACGAGCGGGGTTCCCGTGCGCATCAGCGCCCAGCAGAAATTCGCAACGTGGGACTGCGCGTAAGCGTGTATATGCGTCGGTCGGAACTGTCGAATGGCGCGCGCAAGCGCCCTGTTCGCTTGTATGAAACGGCGGGGATTACCCCAGAGCAGGTTGTACCAGCTCAGCCCTCTGCCCATATGGACATAGCCAGTCTTACGCCACGCGAATCCTCGCTGGTCCAGCGCCGGCGGCACAATACTATTCCACGGGTCGTCCGAGATGAGAAAGAGGATCTCCGCGCCCTCACGCTTAAGCACGGTCAGCGCTTCGAGGTTACCGCGCTCGGCACCGTACAAAACGACGCTGCCGAACAGCACAATGACGCGCATAGGTTTAGCCATGGTTCGTGTTGGCTTCGCCGCCGGTCTGCATTGCCCGCACAGCTTTCAATATCCCGGCCGCGGCAGCCTCCAAGCTATAGCGGGCGGCCTTGGCGACGATCGCCTCGGATGACAGGGGCCGTCTAACTAAGCGTTGAATGCTGGACGCGAGGGCCTCTACATCACCGCAGGGGAAGACCTCACCCGCGGTGCCATCCGCCGCGAGGTCTGTGGCGCAGCCACAGGCGTCGGAGACAATGACTGGTTTGCCGCATGCGAGCGCTTCGTTGGCGACGAGGCCCCAAGTCTCGCTTTCCGACGCCAGCACTAGAACGTCGGATGCGGCATAGGCGCTCGGCATGCGGGACTGATTGCAGAACCCCAATGAGTGAAACGGCACACCGACCGCGTGAGCATGATTCTGCAGTTCCTGTTCTAGCACCCCGGCGCCTGCAATAAGCAGTTCGACCAACGTGCCCGATGCGCGGCAGAGAGCTGCGGCATCGATGACGTCGGAGACGCGCTTGCCTCGCGATAACTTGCCGGCGTAAAGCACCACTGGGGTGGTTTCAGCGATTTGGTGCGCGCCCCGGACCTCGCGGCGTGCTTCCGCCGTCGCCCGCACCGCGAACCAATCGTTGTCGACGCAATGGGGTGAGAAGTACATGCGGTGCGCGGGATATCCATAATGCGCCCAGTAAACTCGCGACTGCTCGCCTACGTATAGCGCGGCGTCGAAAATCCTCAGTGCAATTGGATAGATCAGCGCTTTGCCCGCCCGCTTGAGCGATCCGCGCGCTGTCGCGAGATGGCTGTCACCGCGCGCCATCACCTGGATGCCGGCACGGCGCGCAGCCCAGATTGCCTGCCAATAGCACTTCAGGTGCCAGCCCATCACTACTACGGCATCAGGCGCAAGGCGCCCCAGCACAGCACCAATTTCCGGCGTGTCGCAACCGACGAACCTTTCCAAGCCCGGCTGGAGAGCCACGTTCGTAAGGAAGGTGTGCTGGAAACCACTGGTCAGTTCGACGTCCCAGTCGAACGCGACACCAAAACCGGCTGCAGCCTGGTCGGCCTGCGTCGCGGCATGGGCAAACAAGACGTGGAGATCGCATTTTTGCGCCAGAGTGCGGAACAGCGGCGCCTGATATTGCACCGGATGTGAAGCGACAATCGCGAGGCGCACTAGGCCCCCTTGCTGCTATCGTTCGCCAGCCCGTCGAATATTTCGGCGTACTGCGCTGCGATAGCGCTCGCTTCGTACGGCGCGTATGTAGCGGGATTCGGCCGACCCAGGCTATTCCCGTCGCGGACGAGGGTGATGATGCCGTCCGTGAGCGCATCGCGTAGCCCATGCAGTTCGGAGTCGCTGCCGAATGCGTAAGTCAGCCCGCCCCCGGCCGCGGCAAGGATCGAGTGAGCACTGCTCAGCCTATGAAATAGCGATATGAAGGGCCGACCCGCCATAAGGCCGGGATAAATCTTCGAGGCGGTGTAATGAGGCTCGTCCGAACCGATTAACATAACGCCGTCCGATCGCGCGAGCACACTGAGCGCGTCAAGGTAAGGCACGCGCTGCGGCACCTCGTCGACAGCATTGGCGACGCCATGCATCTCGGCTACAGGCCGCACGCGGTAGGTAATCGTATCGTTGGGCTGGTTGCTGGTGCCAACGAAGAGCAGCCGGACGGATTTCATTCCCTCGGCGTAGCGGGCGCGAGCCTGTGCAAAAGCAGCAAGGAACACCTGCATCAGCGGTTCCGTGCGCGGCATGAATGTGCCGACGAAGCAGAGAGTGATCGCCCCGGGCCGAAACAGTGCGTGAATATCGCCGGCGCGTCCGTTTCGCAACGCCTCGTAGTCCGCGGAATCACCGCCGATCGGTATCGCGGCCATGCGTCTGCGGTCGAGCCATGGATATCGCCGCGCCATCTCGTCATTCTGTGTTGCCGAGACGGAGGTGATGTAATCCGCGCCACGCACGGCCCGTGGCTCCAGCCACTCTGCGATACGGTGCGAAATCCCGGTCTTTGAAAAACGCGGCTGGGTTGCGGCCCATGCCGACACCCAAGGATCCTGGAAGTCGAGCACTACCGGGACGCCGTGACGTTGCCTAATTTCTGGGGCGAACAGCATCGGATACCAGGGCGAACCGGTTATGAGAACGGCGTCGATCGGCCGCGTCGCGATGAGCCCGCGAACCGCCTGCCGCAGCGGTCGCCACGCACGTAGGCTGATTTCCCCGAGCCCAAAGCGGCGGCATAGGCGCGCCGGCAGCGCCGGCACTTTCAAGACTTCGACTGATGCCGGCACGAGAGCTTTCAGGCCGGGATCTAGCCGTTCCTCGTGGTAGGCCTCATCCACCGTCACAATCACGGGTTGCCAGCCTACGGCCGGCAGATGTTTGGCGAGGTGGCGAGCACGATGGACTCCGGCAAGCGTTGAGGGCGGGAAATACGGGGACACAATAATGCACGTTCTCGTCATTGATCATTCGCTTTGCGACTTTCATCCTGCCGAACGAACACATCGCGGACGCAACGAATTAGTAACTCACGTTCTTTTTCCCAGTTAAATCGTTTCTGGCCCAGCGCGTAGCAGTGAGCACGCATCGCGGCAAGTCTGCCGGGATTCTCCAACAATTCGTCCAGTCGCCTAGCTAGTGCCGCCGCATCGTTCAGACCGTAGATCAAATCGTCCAAGTGCCAGTTGCGCGCAAATGTCAATTGGCCAGGTGTTGCGGAGATCATTGGCGGTACGCCGGCGAGCAGAAAAGAGAACAATTTATTGGTCAAGCATATCGAGCGGTTCTGTGAATGGGCAGTTTCAGCGACCAGTCCCAGGTCAAAGGCGGCTGCCAATCGCTCCATTTCCTCCGCCGGTGCGATGGGCAGCACGTGAATCCGAGCGGCGGCCTCATTGCTCGGAGACGCAAAGCGCAGACGCTCAACATATCCCGGCATTGGCCGACCTCTCACGTATAGGTGCGGCGCAGAACGTGCTTGAGCGATTGCTGCGACCGCGGTTTCAAGGCCGCGATCGGGCCCGATCGTCTGTGAGAACCAGTACAGCGACGGCCGGGGCTCAATGACGCCACGCGGACTCGCCGACGCTGGCGCGTGGCTTAGCGGAAAGACGTTCAGAATGACGGTGGGTCGCGTGATGCCGTAGGCTCGAGCATACGCGTCGGCTATGCCAGGTGATGCAGCAGTCACGTACTGTGCGCCCGGCAGGTATTTCCTTTCGATTGACCGGAGCCACGTTCTCTCTGCTTCATGCTCGGGGAGGTCGGGCAGATCTCCAAGGTGGAAATCCTCTGCGTCGAACGCGTAACGTGTCCCATAGCATGCTGCAGCCTTCGCCGCAGCGGGAAGAGCGGCAGGATAATGTGCGATGTATAGATCGGCCTTAACGCGAAGAGCTGCAGCAGTCAGTTCAGGTGTAGCCGGGTGCCACGCGGCTTCTCTTAGCGCATCGCTCGCAACGCCTACCGCCAGCGAGGCGCGGGCAACACGCTGTCGTATGACCTGCTTGATGCGTAAGCCTTTGGGGGCGAGCGGTCCGAAAGGGACGCGCGCGACGACACGCCAGCGTCGACCTTCGTACGACTTGTCGTGCTGAATCGCCCAGTCGATAAAGGTCGTGCAAATGACCGATACGTCGTAACCGGCATCGGCCAACGCGTCCGCCTCCTTTACGAGACGCGGATTAGTGGCGAGTTGGGCAAACGTGATTAAACAAATACGGCGCACGTCGTATTAATGTCGTCAGCGCTAATAAAGCGCACATAGGACGAGTCGTGCGGTCAGCACGTGCTAGCTTGCGCGCGTAACGGGCGATGACCAAAGCCACCGTTCGCGCCTCGGCATAAGCGGATAATTAGATCGGCCAGTTTGTTGGTTGTTGAAAGACTCGAGTACGTTTCGAGGAATTGTGTGTTTACGTCACGACGCACCCCGTGCTCAACTACTTCCCCTAACGTGCGCGCGCTGCCCGATACGTCATCCGGATCGAATAGCACCGAGATATTCGCTTGGAGCAGGAAATCACGCTGAGCCCCCGGACAGACGAACCCGAGCACGATCTTGCCGGCCGCAATATAGTCAAACGTCTTTGACGCGAGGCAATAGTCCTCCCCGTCTACTACCTTAATCGACGTAGAAAGCAGCGCATCGCTACAGCTCAATATGTGCTCTGTGTCCTGCTTCGACTTTACGCCGTGCCAGGTGCAAAACTCGCGAAGCCCGAATCCGGCCGCCATCTCTTCAAGCCAAGTCGGCACATGACCGACATAGTGAAACTCGAGCCGATTGCCGAGCATTGGATTCGTTGCTCTCAACCGGGCCCACGCACGAAAAAAGAAATAGGGGCTGCGATAGATCCAGCGTTGCTTGGTGGCATAGTAGTGAAGCCATCGGTGCGGTTTTTTCTTGTACCAAGGAATGGCGCCAGCCGCGTCTTCATGAAGACCGTTAAAATAAAATTGACCGGCGTATGCGACGCGTAAGGGCGTCTTCTGTGCAGCTAGATTCAACTGGCGTGGCGGAGGGGCTGCAAAGTCGTACGCGTTGGGTATCCACTGAAAGCCTTCTTTGGGCTTCCCTGTCAACTGCGACTGCATGTCTGCAAGTTGTTCGGTCACACACACCACCGCGTCAGCCGCGTTTATCAAGTCAATCTCTTTACGCCGGGTCAATCTGTAATGCACCCAGGTGCGAAATGGCACCATTCCCCACTGAGACCAAGCGTCCCGCATGTCTACGATGAGCGGTTTCCGGAATGCGTCTCGCGCAGCCAGAGCGAGACCAGCCATGTTAAAGGGCGGACACGTGGCCCATATGGCGTCGATCCTATGCCTCGCATTTATCTCGGCAAACAATTGTTCGAAGGTAGCGCATCGGACCCCGCGGATATCGTCTCCCAGCGTCTCAATCGTCCGGGGTCGGTCGGGTTCGATGCACTGTACGTCGAGTAGGTATATCGGGGTGTCGGTAGGAACCCTCGTACTGAGTGCCTTGTTAAATACATGCACCGCCTGGTCAGCCAATTGGAGGGGATTAAATGTAACAACGACGGGCCGAATGCCGAACTTCGGAAGATGGGTGACGAAACGGAGCGGCCGAAACACGCCTGCCGCCTGAATAGGTGGGAATTCAAGCGCGATGACCAGGAGAGTGGTCGTCACAATAAGTGCTTACGAACGGCTTCGACAATACGCTCACTCGCGTGGCCGTCCCCATACAGCGGCCGCCATGCAGTAGTCGGCTGCCGCTCCATTAACTGCGACAGTGGTTCGCGTAGCGGGTCCCACAGTTGGTTCCAACCGCCCTGCAAGGTTTCGACCCACTCGGTCTCATTGCGCACAGTAATGCAGGGCTTTCTTGCCCAGTACGTTTCCTTTTGCAGGCCCCCCGAGTCGGTAATAACGCTATCGCAAGTTTCGAGCGCCGCGAGCATCTCAAAATAAGACAGCGGCGCAATACAGTGCACGTTCGGCGGCAGGGCACGCTTCGAAATGTGTTGGCCCAGTCGAGGATGGACCGGCCAGACGCATGTCAGGTCCAGATTGCGAAGCCCCTCTACTATCGCAGCGAGTCGGTCGGGATCGTCCGTGTTCGAGGGTCGATGAATTGTAACGATCGCGAAAGGCGCATTGCGCGCCAAGTGCGGCCGCACTGTTCGCCGCGCCTCAGGTGTGAAAGTTTCGAAGGCATCGAGCATAACATCACCAACGTCGATAACCGGCCCGTTTATCCCTTCGTGAACCAGTTGTTCCACGCCGCGCTGCGAACTGCAGAATAGAAGGCGGGACAGATGATCGACGACCACTCGATTCACCTCTTCGGGCATCGACCGGTTGAAACTTCTGAGTCCGGCCTCGACGTGCACGACCGGTATGACGAGCTTGGCTGCGACAAGCGCGGCCGCGATCGAAGAGTTGGTGTCGCCGTACACCAGAACGGCACGGACGCACCCCTCGTAGCCCCGCATGACGTCCTCGATGCCGATCATCATCTGAGCCGTCTGCTTTGCATGTGAGCCCGAACCGCATTCGAGATTGGCGACGACATTGTCGATGCCAAGCTCCCGCAGGAAACGACCGCTCATCGCATCATCGTAGTGCTGACCCGTATGAACAATCCGCTCCTCAAGCCCCGCAGCCGCGAATGCGCGCGTGACCACGGCAGCTTTGATGAATTGCGGCCGTGCTCCGACCACGCTAAGCATCAACGCGCCACCCCGCCTTTTTAACCAAGGTTGTCAGCGGCCTGATCCAACCCATGAACTCGCGGAGACGCCGAAGATCTTCTGCGTCAGTACCGAACTCCTCGTGGCGCCGCGCAGGCGCGTTCATGAGACTTTCAAATTCGGATGGTGAAAAACCAAGCTTTTTGGTGACATAGACCATGTCTTCTGCCTGAAGCTGAGGGTCGTAGGTGGGCTGTTCAAGCTCGGCGAGAGCCTGCTCTCGAGTCATTTCGCGAGACAGAATCAAGTTGGACAGATGGGCCTTGCGTTTATCGATTCCGAATTTCCGCGGAAGAATGTAACCTTGATAAAAGCGCGTGAAGATTGATTCATGGTGTTTGCCACCGTAATCGCGCCAGCCCAACTCCGACATTAGAAGGTCCTTGGCCGCCTGCTTACGATATTCGACGAGGTCGAGTAGCTTAATGTCCTGCATTCGATAGCGCATCTGATACAAAGCGGCCTGCCACACACCGAGCGCCGGCAGATGTTTCATCGGCAACTCTCCATACAGCCGGTGAATGTTCTTAATATTGGCGAAGTCGAATTTGCGGTAGTACCACTCGCGCGGCAGCAACCATTCTGTGGCGTAATTGTTGCCGGAGAGAATGAAACGTATGCCGTTCTGTCGCGCAACCTTGTAGAGGGCTCCGAAGATCATATGATCAGTAGGGATCTCAAGATCGAGCACGGAAGCCTTGAAGAAGGCTCGCTGTAAATCTCGGAATTCGGGCCAGTCCATAACAAACGTCTGCAGAGGCAGGTTGAGCTTGCCGCAGATCCGTTCTATGTTCGCAACGGCCAGCTCGGTATCCCAGCCGTTGTCGAAATGCACGATCAAGGGCCTAAGGCCGAGCTTGACTGCCAGCCAGGCGAGATAAGAGCTGTCCACTCCGCCGCTGAGCCCAAGGATGCAATCGTATTTTCGCCCACGGCCATAAATGCGGAGCCGCTCCACCGTCGCTTTCAGGATTGCGGAGCGTGTTGAGGCATCGGGCCGGTTCGCTACAAAATCGCGGTGCTCGTGCCAGTAATTCGAAATTCCGTCTTCGTCGAACGTGACATCAGGGTCGGTGGTATCAATGACAAGCTTGGAACACATCTGATAAGGACGTCGCTTGCGTCCTGGTATCGTGGGCTCGGCCGCGGGAACGCCGATCATGCCGCGATGCTTTCGTACAAGCGGCCGAGCTCTAACTCGGAGGGGTACGAAATAAGAATACCTCGCCCGATCCCTTGGTAAACAAACTTGCTTCCTGCCGCGGCTGCGCTGCAGCCGGCGGCCGCTACGGCGGCGTGAAAGTCTTCCATCGTGCGCGCTCCTCCTAGGGCAATAACAGGAACCGGCACACGGCACGTAATCGATGCAAGAAGCGACTCGTCGTAGCCACAAAAGGTGCCGTCGCGGTCGACGGACTGCACGATTAACTCCCCAGCGCCTGCCTCTACCGCGCGGCTCGCAGCTTCTTGTGGTGAAAGTTTTATCTTGCTACCGCCGCCGCGCGTGACCACGACGGGTCCGAACAACGAGCGTTTCACGTCGACGCATACGACTACGCTTTGTGAGCCGGACTCACGGGATGCGTCACGCACCAGCCGTGGATTCTCGTGGGCGGCTGTTGAAAGCACGACCTTCTCCAAACCGCATCGCAACAGCTGCTGAATCTGTGCCACGCTTGTAATGCCGCCGCCGTAGCCGACAGGCATGAATGCTTCACCCGCGATGTCTTCGATCAGACTATAGCTCGGCTCACGGCCTTCGCGCGTCGCATCGATGTCAAGGAGGATCAACTCGTCCACACCCTTGTCATTGAAAATCCTTACCGCGTTGATTGGGTCGCCAATGTAGGTGCGCTTCCCGAACCTCACCGTCTTCACGAGGCCCCCCGCGGAATCAAGCAGCAGCACCGGAATGATGCGCACTCTCCGCATATCAGGGCCCAGTCCCTTTCAGCGCGCTCATGCGAGCGAAGTTCGCCAAGACCTGTTTGCCGAAGCGATGGCTTTTTTCCGGATGGAATTGCACACCGGCGATGTTGCCGCGTTCGACACCAGCGACGAAGCGATATCCGTGGACTGCGTGGCATAGTTCGTCTTCGGGGTTATCAGCAACCATGTGATACGAATGCACGTAGTAAAAGCGCGGCACGCCAGTTAAGCCGGCAAACAGTGAACTCCTCGCACGGAAATCCGTGTCGGCCCATCCCATGTGTGGAACGCGCAGGGATGTATCGAGCTTCGCGGTATCGAAGCGCCGTGTGTCCGCCGAGATCCAGCCCAGGCCGGCCTCTGTGCCCTCTTCACTTCCACGCGTCAGCAGCTGCGCACCAAGACAAATACCGAGCAACGGTACCTTCCGCTCCCGTACCTGTTCCTCGAGTGGACCGACCAAATCGAGTTCTTTAAGGCTGCGCATCCCGAAGTCGAAGTGGCCGACGCCCGGAAGGATCAATGCCGACGCACCCGCAATATCAGATCGCGTCCGGGAGATGCGCGTGGCAACACCAATACTTTTCAGCATGTTCTGCACCGAGCGCAAATTCCCGGTGCCGTAGTCGACGATAGTTAACATGGTCCTACAAACGTAGCGGCTGTCGGAGGCGCTCGCTGCGCTGCCGTTATTGTACTGGCGCAGTCAGTATCTCGACAGCGGCGGCTAGTGAGGGAATATCCTCGCGCGGACAAAAAACATAATCGCTGAACTCGATACGCCCGTGAACGCCTATCTCCCTGAGTTCGATCAACCCACGCAAGGAACCTGATGCTTCTTTGACTATACGAAACAGCGCGTACTCTGCCGCGCGCATCATGTTCTCGATTCTGTGCTGGCGCTCGAGTCGCGGAAGATTGGAAACCGTGTAGCAGGGAAGAACCTCCACGATCAGCCAAGGCCTGAATCTCCCGAGCGCGTCGCGCATCGAAGCAATCACTTCTGCCTCGCTGCCCTCGACGTCGATTTTTACGAGGCCCAGATCGGCAAGATCCAGTAGCTTTTCAATGTCAGCGAAGCGCATAACTGGAACCAGCTTGACCGTCTCAACGAATTCCCCGGGCCTGAAGTTCTCGACGAGCGACGCCGATGGATCGCTGGTCTTACCGTGATATAGCTGCAGCTTGCGCAACCCAGCCGTCTCGGCAAGACCTACCGGAACGATCACTACATTCTCCAGCTGGTTGACCGCTACCAGCTTCTCAACGTAGGCAACGCATTCGGCATTCGGCTCGAACCCGACGTAGCGGCGCGAAGGATCTGCCGCTTTGACGCTGACCAGCGTTTGGCCAATGTTGACGCCACAGTCGCAGAAGGTGCCCCTTCGAAATGGCAGGAGCCGGCCCAGCAACTGCACCATCCACGGCTCCGACACGTCGCACATCGAGCCATTAATCTTGGGGGCGAGGAATACCTTATCCGCAATCTCGATTGAAGCCGTGAACAGGCGTTCGTGCCGGGGCAGGCACCGAAGCAGCCTCTTGTGAAACGACCTCAATGTCATCTGATGCCTTGATTCAAGCGCCAACCTATCCTACCGATCGCTCGAACCGCCCCACGATCCAGTAGCCCGGGGTGACCTGTTTTGGCCACACGCGCTTCAGAAATGCTTTCAGCCCCGCAACGTTGCTCGCGCCAGAGGATGCGGCAGCGACTTGCCTAGGCATTTGCGCCATGCCGTCTGGTTTCAGTTCCTTCGGAGGTACATAGCCGCACAACGGACAAATCGGTGATAGAAAAAGGGTGGAGCGATCGGGCACGCGGTGGAGCTGACGCTTCAACTTGTAATACGTACGGAAACCAAGGTAATGCGTGTTCCTTACCGGAATCGACCTCTCACTCAGGCGGAAGCCAAAATCGGACAGCAGCTCTGAAAACTGCTTGTCGTCGAACGATCGGAAGTGCAAATCACGGTTGAAGATGGTCTGGCACTGCGGACACTTGTCGACATTGTCACCGATGCGCTCCTTGTACGGCACGCTGATGATTACGATCCCCTTTGACACCCGCGTGAGTTCCGAGAGCGCTTTCACATAATCGTTGACTGTGAGGTGCTCAATCACCTCCAAGCACGAGACGCAATCAAATGTCCGATCGTCAAATGGCAGATCCACGACTTCGCAACGCATTTTCGCGTCTGCCTCAACGTGCTCGAGAGCAGTTGCACTGCGATCCACGCAGGTGAGTTTCAGCACCGGCATTCGCCGCTTAAGCAAACGCGCGAAGACGCCGTTCCCGCAACCCACGTCGATCATACTGCGCGTGCCCGCTGGCACAAGGGCAACGGTTTCCTCAAGCCGTTTTAGATTGGCGGCGTCCTCTATTATTCCATCGCTCCAGAAGCCGGGAGCTTCATAGTAGTCAGCTTCGAAGCTCAAGCCGCTCCCCTTCGCATGCGTGTTCCTCGCCTCGATCGGACCCTGAAACGATACAACTGTATGCCCTATGCAATGCGCTCTCTCCGAACCGAAAGCAGCATGAGGCGGGCCAAGCCTGACCCGCCTGGCGAGACGGACAACAGCTCAGCGAGTTGGTTGCGAAATACAACGCGCAAGACAACAATGTATACGACCGCGACGCACGTCCCTTCGAGTAGTACGCGTAAGAATATCGGCAGATGCGCCCCGCCGGCCGCGCGCAGACTGAAGGTCACCATCGCGGCTATGACTCCGGCAACGATCGAAGGGATTATTGCCATCGTTACGCCCATAGCCGAAATAGCCCCTTTGCGAAGCATTACCGAAATCGTGATGCATGAGACGACCACAGCGTGAACCGCTAGACCGAAGAGATATGTCCTCGCGCCCTGCGGCACAAGCACGAACGCAAGGGCGATAGCAGTTAAGGCCGCTAGCACATCAATCGAGAGCGCAGGTCGCATCTCGTCGTTAGCGACGAGCAGGCTCGACAAAGCGTTCCACACGCCGACGATCCCCGTAGCGGCGGCCGCCAACGGCAAGAGTGGGATCACGCTTTCCCATTGGGGGCCGTAAAGTAGCAGGACTGTGTCGTGCGCGGTTACAGCTAGAAATGCCACCGCCAGCATCGTCGTCCAACACACTCCCCGCAGGACCAAACTCGCGATTCGTTGGAAACGGGGCGAGCGGCGGTCAGTTCGGGTTACGACCGGATACAGTGCCGTCATGGCAGTGGCGCCGATCCGGCCCGCTAGCAACGCAGCGAGCCCATTAGCGCGGGTGAATATGCCGAGCGTCGCAAGGTCATAAACGCTGCTGAGCAAGAGGTTCTCGTTGACAGCCCGAGCGCGACCGAACAAACCCGACCCGATACGATTTAATCCGAACTGGATGGAGTTGCGATAGCGGTCACGGCTCCAGCTCCAGTCCGGTCTAAAGCGCTGAAGGACAAGCAGGTCGAAGGCGGCTGGCAAGCCGAGCATCGGCGGTTGCAGTATGAGTGCCCATGCGCCGCCGCCTAAAAACGCAACGGTCAGGCCGACTCCCATGCCCAGTACCGTTCCTATGATGAGCTGTACGCGAAAGCGTTTCCATTCGTGGCCGACCTCGAGCATTCGCGCTCTGAGAGTGGCGGGAATCTCCACGATGAATCCGAGCGCAAGCGCTGCGAGCGGGAGGCCGAGGTCGCGGTACGCAGTTGTGAATTTGAGGGCGAAGGCAACAAGCAACACAAGTGCGAAGATCGCGATGTTGATGACGACGGCAGCGGTGAAGTGAGCTTGCCAATCGATTTTCTTCGGGTCTCTGATCTGCAAGGCATGGAGCGAAAACGTTGAGAAGGAGATCGTCGACAACAGCCCGACGATGGATTGAGCGAATGCCGCGGTGCCGTAGTCTGCTGGGCTGAGTAGTCGCACTAGAATCAGCATCACGCCAAACTGCGCGACATCCCGCAGGAGGATGAACCCCCCGCCCCATAGCAGCGCGGTACGTGCTGACGCGCCGAGACTGCTCTGCGGCGACGGAGCGGGTTCGGGCATAGCTTGCACCAAACTACTTCACTCACTCCCCCACGGTCCCTGGCTAACGACCGTGAGCATGCCTAGAGAGCGACAGTCATACGGCTCGAATTCGCCGCGACACGCGTCAAGCAGCTGTGGATAGTCCTCAATAATGTAAACGAAGCGTTGCGAAAGGAACGGTTTTGTCGAACGCCACGTAGTGATAATGGATTCAGCCGTATGAAGCCCGTCATCGATGACAATGTCGAGCATCGTACTGTTGAGAATCTGCTCTAAGCGCTGATGGCCGTCGACAAGCTGGTCGTATTCGTGGACCTCCGGACGATTGTATTTGAAGGCGCCGCGCATCACGAGCGAAGCGCGATTTGCGTTGAAATGACCTAAATCGATATCGAATCCGATCACGCGTGCTGCGGGGAACAGATCGCACCAGATAGCGAGGCCAGTGCCGTTGAGAATGCCGAACTCTGCAAGCGTGAGGTTAGTCGCTCCGAAGAACGGCGCGAGACAGCGGGCATACGTTGACGCATACCCATGGTGCAGCATTCGATCGCCGCCGGTCATGCCCCCGAACGCAAGCTCTGCCTGAGACCGCTGGTCTAACGGGCTCACGCGGTTACGCGGCACGTCCGTTACCAATCCGCCATAGCGTACTTCCTGCTGGATGAGCCATTCCGCCGAGCCAAAGGGCGCACCGCTAAAGCGATGCGGAAGCTCGGACGCTCTGACTCGGACCTGCTCGTACACCCGCCGTAATGGCCGCAGGCATTTGCGAACCTGTGCTATGAATCCCACGGTCGTTATGATTCAGTCACATCGGGCGCGGGACGTGCCGCATGTGTACCTCGCCGTTTGCAGCGCTGCGCACTGATACGCCAATGCGTCAGTAGCGTCAGTACTCTGAACAAATAAAGCCCGTCTGTGGACCACGCGACGAGCGGTTTATCCCACGGGTCGTTGCCACACACGACGGCCATGCGATCACGCTCTTCACGCGTCACTGACGCCCAGAGCTCGCGCAATGTGGGACTATGGCGCGCATACCAGCCATAGTCTGGCCAGGAACCAGATGAAGGCGGCCGCGAGTCGTCTTGCTCTGCGGCTGTCACCGGACGTCGCAAGCGGCGTCCAAACCAGCCGGTTGTAAACACCCAGAGCTTCTCTGCCACGGATGCATCGACCGCCCAACCCCAATTCGCATCGATGATCCGCCCAGCCTCACCGCACACGAGCGCCGCCGCCTTGCCCCATACCTCGCGGTTCACCTTCCAGTCCGGATGCGTGCGACTGTAGACGGCTGCCATCCGGGAATCAGCAAGGAAGGTGTCGTAGGGGAACACCCGGTACATGACCGATCCAGATACGGATACGCAGTATGACGTGGGGCGTATCCGGCGGTCTTCGACGACCAGCCTGTCCCGCGGTGTGGATAGGTGCTTCGGAGTTCCGGCGAACCATCCAGTCATCCGCTCATCAATCGCGGCCGCAAGAGCGGGAGGCGCGGGCAACGGCACGTTTGGGAGAAAGCCGTCGGCGCGATCGTCCTCATAAGTAAGCAGCGGGAGACTGCGCCCTGCCAGCTGCATGTGCCGCTTTTCCATGCCATAGCCCTTGAATACCCAATCTGTAGTGCACGCGGTCATCACCAGGTCTGGGTCAAGCTCCGCGATCCGGTCGCCGAAACCAGGGTAGTGGGTATCCTCGGCCGACCACATTGCCCCGGACCAACGGACGGTCTCCGGCAGATGACGGGGGTAGTAATCGGTGTCTCGCTGGTACGAGATAAAGCGGGATCCGGCGAGTTCAGACAAACGTCGCGCGATATCAGTCTCAGCCGCGGCGCGCTCGTACAGGTTCACTGCCGTAACTTTTTTTCGGTCAGCGGCACTAAAGAGCAATACGCGTGAGTCGGCGCCACCGCTTACGAAGCACACCGGCCGCTCAGCAATGGCGGTGCGCTCGAAGACAGAAACCCGAATTGCTGAGGCCAGATCCTCCGCGGCTGCTCCGATCGACGGATAAAACCCCTGATCGAAAGGTCGCCAGTAATCCTCGACGGAAATACGAGCGGCGGCCACATCGATCGTGATATGTGTCGCGGCCCCTGCGTGTTTCACTTCTCTCAGGTACGTATTCGGAGGCGTGACGCGCCAAGCGCGTATGAACTCAGCCATGGATACGATGTCATCGGACACCTCCACCGTCGAATCGACAAGCAGCAGGTCGGGGAACGTCGTCACGATGCACTTTTCGGCTTCGCTTGGCCGGTAGATGAAGCATGGGTGATAGCCGAACTGATCGGTCCAGACATGCGTCTGGCCTACACGTGGATCGTGTATGACAACGGCTGCGGCGCCGTTGTAAGGAGCAACGCCACGGGCCCCCGATTTCAAATACCGCTCGAGAATTAGTCTATTTGCGAGGCCGCCTGTGTAGGGCAAACGTGCGGCACGCGACCAGTCGTCTGCAGACCAGACAAGGTGCCCGGAACACATCGCATGCACGCCAGATACAGGATCAACCGCCGGGCCATACCGTTCGGGCTGATCGTCTACCCATGCCCAACCCGGTTTGCCGTCGTGAATGGCGGCGTGCTTGCCGCGGTACGCCAGCTCATTCGCGACCGCGTTCAGGCGTGCCCGATCCGCGCCCGAAGGACAAATATAAAACGACATTCGACGTTCTCAGCGCTAGCGTCTGCGCAGTACAGCGAGCGAGTCGACGTGCGCAACTCTCGCAAAGCGCTCGTCGTGCTGGATATGGCTGCGGAAGTATTTGTGGCTGCCGAACTCGGCCGAGGATGGTCTGTCTGGAGTCAGCAATGTATCGTGCAGCGCTATGATTCCGCCGGAACGAACGCGCTCGCTCCACAAGGCCCAGTCAGAGGTGATCCCTGCAAGCGAATGATCTGCATCAATGAACACGAAGTCGACTTGCGGCGGTACGCGATTCCCGACGTTGGCGCTGAATGCCCTCACCAGCTGGAGCTTTCCATTCGAGACGTACTCGCGGTTATAGTGCTTCGCGACCTGCATTCCCCACGACACGCCGAGACGCCCAGTCAAGAAAGGGTCGACGCCGTAAATCACAGCATCTGCATCCGATCCTTCGGCGAGGACGCGTGTGGTAAATCCTTCGTAAACGCCGACTTCGACAATGCGCTTCATGCCGGGGAGATGGCTTGCCAACAGCTTGCGTTCCGCGGCAGTCGTCTGCGTTTCGGGCTTACTCGCGCCGATTATTACGGCCAAGTAATGAGCGAAAGTTTTGCCGATCACATCAATTTCCTGGAGGGACTCGTTTCAGCAAACTCAGAGCGAATCATCTCAGCAACAACGTCCCTCATTGAGGACCTTGCCTCCCAGTCCAATACTTGACGCGCTCGCAGCGGGCTCGCAGCGCTATACAAAATCTCCGAAGGCCGCATCAGCGAGTCGTCCACGCTGACGTACCGTAGCCAGTCGAGCCCCAGCAGATCGAAAGTGGTCGCCACGAACTCCTTCAGGCTGTGCGTGCGGCCGGTTGCGATAACGAAGTCCTGTGGTTCATCGACTTGGAGCATGCGCCACATCGCGTCGACGTATTCGTTGGCCGCGCCCCAATCTCGGGCGACGTCCAGGTTGCCGAGCTTCAGCGATTGCGCTATTCCTCGCTTGATATCGCATGCAGCACGCACAATCTTGCGCGTTACGAAACGGGCCGGCCGTAGCGGCGACTCATGGTTGAACAAAATGCCATTGCATGCAAAAAGACCATAACTTTCCCGGTACGTCACGACGGCCCAATGCGCCGCTGACTTCGCTACCGCATAAGGGCTGCGTGGGTGAAATGGTGTCCCCTCATTCGCGGGGCTTTCACCCGTATCGCCAAAGCACTCGCTGGAGCTTGCGTTGTAGAGCCGGATAGTCTTGCGCAGAAAGCGAATCGCCTCGAGTAGATTTAGTGTGCCGAGGCCGATGCTCTCCATCGTTTCCACCGGCTGGCCGAAGGATAGCCCGACCGATGAAGGACCGGTCAGATTGTATATCTCCTCCGGCTCGACCTCGGACAGTACTGCGAGAATATTGCGAAAATCGACTGTAGACATCGATCGCCGCTGCACGCGGTCAAGAACGCCCAACCGGGCGAGATTGTCGAAGCTTGTAATCTCCGCGTCGCGCGATGTGCCGTAGACATCGTAGCCCTTCTCCAGCAGCAGCCGGGCGAGATACGCGCCGTCCTGTCCGGATACGCCGCAGATTAACGCCCGTCGTCGGCTCATAGGCGTGTCGGCGCTATGCCCCGAGCGTGGACGACTCGCACAAGCTTGGCAATTTGAAGCCTGAACTCTTCGTAAGCATAAGCTGTGAGTGCAGCAGGGGTCTGTTTCGGACGGCGAAGTGTCTCGACAACAGCCTGCAACAACGCATTGTCGTCCGTCGGGTCGACGGCCAAACCGATTGCGCCATCGTTCAGCGCATCGAGCGATCCGTCGACACTCCCGCCGAGGACCGGAACACCGCAGGCTGCCGCCTCCAGGAATACAAAGCCGAAGCCCTCTCCGGTGCTCGGCATCGCAAACCCATCCGCGAAATTGTACAGGCTTAGCAGCTCGCTTTCGCCGACCCGCCCTAGAAAGCGGACATGATCGAGCACCTGAAGTGAGCGCGCCATGCTTTCGAGCCGCGACCTGTCATCACCGTCTCCCGCAATCAGGTAGATGAGCTTCGGATACGCCTCCACAATGCGTGGGAGTAGCCGTATCAGTCGGTCATGACCTTTGTAGCGCTCAGTAGCCGACAGGCGGCTGACCGTCAGAAGAACGGTCTTTCCCTGAAGCCCGAACTCGCGGCGCGCCTGTTCCGGATCGGCTCCTGAGTGATAACGATCGAGATGAATGGCGTTCGGCACTACTTTGATCCTCGACGGCGGAATGTCGGCCCAATCCAGAAAGCGCTCTCGGGTAAAGCGACTGATACTGATTGCCAAATCGATATCACGTAGTCCCAGTCGTCGCGCACGCTGAGCCGGTGGTGTCCACGCCTCGATACCGTACAGCTCCAGAACCAGTGGGACCCGCAGGAAGCGCTTTAGTAAAGACGCGACGGGAAGCAAGTTGAGATGTCCACACAAGAGCATGTCCGGCACCCGCGCGCGGGCCTCTCGCACAGCTTGCAGGACATATCCCGGGACCGAGCCCGCAGCCGGACGTTCAATCAACTTTCGCGGCAGCTGATGCTCGCCGTCGCCGTTAAGCCGCGGGAGCGCTACGACCCGATCAACTTCGTCTATGCACGATATCGCATCGAGTACGTCGCGATTGTACTGTGCAATGCCTCCGAATCCTCGATAGGAATCCGTCATTAACGCGAGGATGTTCATTCCTGCCCTGCCAATCGCTTCAGGCGGCGAGCCCGTGCGTGTTCATGACGGTATAGGCCCACCGACGCGCCCATGGGCACGCTGGTGCGCGCAACGCCGGCACTTTTTTCCAGGTGTCGAGCCGCGCATCTTGCTGGAGCCATTGCTCTAGCGGCACTGTAAAACCTGTTTTCGGCCGGTTCAGGATCTCGGCTGGAAGTGGCCGCATCGGAGCGGCGGCGAGAGACTGCTTGCCCTCGGTCGTTTCCAACATAGGCAATAAGGGGCCCACTTCGTCGAGCAGATGCGTGTCTACGAGCGGCGTGCGAATTTCGAGAGAGTGAGCCATTCCGGCCCAATCGGCATCGCGCAGCAGCTGATTACGCATGTACAGCGACGACTCGAGCGCGGCCACCTTTGACATCGAGCTCGCCCCGCTGCCCGTGTGGCACTGCCGACGGATGCTCTTCAGTGGCTTCAATCGTTCCAATCCTTCACGCGCCGCCTCCTCGCCCATCACATCCGCCAGTTCCTCCGGCAGGAAGAGACCCCGTCGCAGCAGATACGCCGATTCATAACTGCCGCCGTATTTCAGCAGGCCGGCGACCTTTGGGCTCGCATCCATCTCGCGTCCGCGGGCCCGCTTAAGTAACGCCGACCCCAATTTAACGCTCTGGTAGAAGGCGTCGCCAACGAGAGGAATCCGTGACGGCACTTTGAATAAGCGTACCCACCGAGGGAGGTCAACGAAAGACGGATAGCCCCCGAGAAGCTCGTCTCCACCGAGACCGGAAAGCGCAACTTTCCAACCGTGCTCAGATGCCGCCTCACTGATGAGCCATGTATTGATCCCGTCAATACTGGGCTGATCCATGCTGGCAAGGATGTCCGGCAACCTGCGCAGAAAGCCATCACGATGCGCCCGATGAACGGCGTGTGTCAGACCATAGTGTTGTGAAACAAGTGCCGCCAGCGGCACCTCGTCGGCAGGCTTGCCTTCATATTCCTCGAAGCCGAGTGTCAGCGCACGAAGGTCTCGGTCGTCTTCACTCGCAATGCCCGCTATAGCTCCGGAGTCGACGCCGCTCGAAAGAAACACGCCCACAGGCACATCAGAAAGTAGATGCGCCCGCACGCTGTCTCGGACGGCGCGCCGAATGTCTCCCAGCGCTTGTTCTTTGTCCGCCGATGCTGCGATGGCACCAAGCGAGGTGAGCCGCCCGGCAACGTCGGACCAGCAGACGGGATCGGACGCACCCAACTCGTCCACCTCAAGGTAATGCCCCGCCTCCAGCGCGTAGATGCCGCGATAGATCGTCCACGGTTCCGGCACGCTGCCAAATAGATAGAAGCCTGCTATAGCAGCCGGTTCAGCGGCGCCCGACAGTTTCCCGCCGGCTTTGAGTGCTTTTACTTGCGAAGCAGCGCGAAACTGCCAGCCGTCGTCCGAGTAATACAGTGGTTTGATCCCGTATGGATCGCGGGCGACGAATAGCTTCCTTGCCGACGCGTCCCACAGGATCAACGCAAACATCCCCCGGAGCTGGCTCAACATTCCCATTCCGGACTCCGCGTACAAATGCAACAAGACCTCAGTGTCGGAGTTCGACCGAAAGACTCGCCCCTTTGCCTCGAGCTCTCGGCGCAATTCGCGGTAGTTATAGATTTCGCCGTTGAAGCTGACGACGACATTTCCGTCGTCGCTCACCATTGGCTGCGCACCCGCCTCCGTCAGATCGAGAATCGACAGGCGACGATGGGCCAGGGCGACTTTGTTATCGGGTGAAAACCATTCACCGGCGCCATCGGGGCCCCGCCGCGCCATTGCATCGCGTATGGCGCGCAAGTCGTTGCGATCGACAGGTCCCGCTACACGGTGATACGAAAAGATTCCAGCGACACCACACACGATACACAGCCTGCTTGTTCGAACACGGTACGGTACTCTGCTAACCTATCAGCTGTCACCTCGAATCTCGCGCCCGAAGAACGCGGGTCGATGTGGAAAGCATCGGGAGGAAACGCATGCGAGTTGTGCTGTCACCGCCAAGAAAGAGAAAAAGGCAGTGGGTACCGAATCCGCGGACTCGCAAGGTCGCCCTGATGCTATTCATGTTCGTCATGGCAATGCTCACTGCTTACGGAATTGCGCTGATGGTGGCGTGAGAGCGATGTCGTTCTTGGGCGACATTCTGCGCGCACTTCCAGGCATGCAGACTGCTCAATACCCAAGGTCTACTTGGTGATTGAGGAGAACATCATGTTGAGAACCACGATTACCGCCGCGCTTGCGGCATTGGCCTTGACCGCGCTCGGCGGTTGCGGGACGTATGGCGGCCACGATGGCCTTGGCGCATCCAGCGGTGCATCCGCCGGGGGTGCGGTGGGCGGCGGCAATAACCTTGTTTTAGGTCGTTTTCAGCGCGCTCCGGACATTCCCCCGGACGGCCCGAACCCGGTTCGGTAATTAAGCAGCACTTTGTGAAGGCTCGAGTCGCCGACTCGAGCCTTTTTCTTTTGTGCGACGCCGCTCGCATAGTTCGGCACGCTGGTTAAAATCGCGGCTTTTGCGGTCGGCGGGCATGATGGCTGAAGAGAAGGACGAGTGGCACGAGGTTCATGAGCTGGTCCGGAGCACTCCAACTCCGGAAGAGAAGTTGCGCTCGCATGCCGCCGATGCGATCCGCGCTACCGCGCCCGCAGCCCCCGCGCCGCGCATCCGTCGCAGTGTGTGGATCGGCGCTGCTGCCGTGCTGGCGGTCGCAGCCATTGTTCTAGGCGCGCAGTACTTCTACCGTCCCGAAGCAGGCGCATCCCCCCAGTCGCAAGTCAGTTCACCCGCAACGACCCCCGTACAATCGGCTGCAAAGCCACCCCCAAACCCAAAATAATTCGTTACCATCCCTCGATTCGCGCGATAGGCTGATCGCGCGGGAGCGTCAGCGGCAACGCTGAGAAACGAAATGGACCGCGAGCGTCGGCTCGGAGGCTCCAGCGGGGAGGTATGCAACAACATCAGTCGATACTCGGCTATCGCCATGGCCGTTATCTCAAGCTTGCGATCCTGGTCTGCGTCGCGAGCATCGCGGGCTACGTGTGGTTCGAGCCCCCGACCTACTATCTGAAGCCCTATGGCGGCACGGCCGCCGGCTACACGCTCGGCACCATCGCGGCCGTCCTGATTCTCTGGCTCATGCTGCTCGGCGTGCGCAAACGGCGCTACCGCACGAGCATCGGCAGCGTCCACGGCTGGACCTCCGCGCACGTCTATCTCGGGACGAGCCTGATCGTCATCGCCACCCTGCACTGCGCCTTCGAGTTCGGCTGGAACATCCACACCCTCACCTACGCGCTGATGATGGCGGTCATCGTGAGCGGCTTCTTCGGGATCGGCTTCTACCATTACTACCCGGAGCTCATTGCAAAGAACCTCTCCGGCGATTCGTTCGAAGCCCTCCTCCTCACGCTCGCGGACCTCGACCGCAAGTGCCGTCGCCTCGCCCTCGACCTGCCGGACGAAGTGAACGCGATCGTCGTTAAGGTAGCCCGAGCGACGACGCGCGACGTCGCGAACGCGGGACATCTCAGCCTTCAGTCCATGCCGGCGCGAGATCAGAACGCGCTCGCGCTCTCCGCGCTGCGGAAAATCGCGCCGAAGGTCACGGGCCCGCAGGCAAAGGTCATGCAGCAGCTGATCGCCGAGATGACCCGCAAGCGGGTGATCACGGACCGCGTGCGACGCGATCTGCGCTTTCGCACGATGCTGCAGGTTTGGCTGTACTTCCATGTGCCGCTGTCGTTCGCACTGTTGGCAGCACTCATTGCGCACGTAATCTCGGTCTTCTACTTCTGGTAGCGTCCCGCGCGATATGACGATCCTCGTCTCCGTCATCACGATCAATCGCCGCGGCCAGCCTCAGCGGGAAGAGCGCCGGCTGGAAGGCTCGCCGATCGTCATCGGACGCGGCTCGCAAAGCCACATCCATCTGCCCGATGCGCGCGTGGGGCTCGAGCATGCTCGGATCATCATCGGCGAGGGCGGCGCGACGATCGAGGCGGTGAAGGGCACGATCGACGTAAACGACCGCGCGGTGCAGCGCGCGAATCTCGCCGTCGGGGACCGGGTCCAGATCGGTCCATACGAGATCACGGTCGAAGAGCCGCCCTCGGACTTGCCGCTCGCGATCGCGATCAAGCAGGACGCGGGCGCTTCCGGCCAGGCGAGCATGGTCGACCGTGTGCTGCTGAGCGCCCCTCGCCTTTCGAAACGCCGGCTGTCGTACCTCCTTTTTTTCGGCGTCCTTTTCATGACGCTCGTCGTGCCGACCGCGGTAGACCTGTTCGCTGACTATCTCGGGGTCGTTCACTACCGCACGCATCCCGCGACGGAAGCCGTCATGCGCGGCGTATCGGAACGGTTTGCGGTCGCGTGGAATCCCGGAACGCTCTCCCAGAGCCATCAGGTCTTCGGCAATCGCGAGTGCCGCACGTGCCACCAGATCCCGTTCGTGCAGGTCCGAGATCACGCCTGCCTCCAGTGTCACAAGTCGCTGAAGGAGCACGTGCCGCGCACGGAGCTCACGGGTCCCAAGGGGATCGAGTTCGCCGAGACGCGATGCGCCGAGTGTCATCGGGACCATAAGGGGCGCGCGATGGCGCCGCGATCGCAGGAGCTGTGCGATAGCTGCCACGCCGACATCCGCAGCACCGATCTCGAGGCGCACACGAAGAACGTGACCGACTTCGCTTCCGACCATCCGCAGTTCCGCCTGTCGCTGCTCGATGCCGAGCGCCCGGATGCGATCAAACGCGTGCGCCAGGACGCGCCGAAGAGCGAGCTCGTCGAGCGCTCGAACCTCAAGTTCAATCACAAGATTCACGTCGATCCGAAAGGCATCCGCGATCCGGACAAGAAGCTCCACGTCCTCAAGTGCGAGGACTGCCATCGACCCGACGACGGCGGGCGCCTCATGTCGCCCGTCACGTTCGAAGAACATTGTCAGAGCTGTCACTCGCTCGCCTTCGAACCGCAGGTGACGAAGCGGCAGGTGCCACACGGCTCGGAAGAAGAAGTGCTCACGACGCTGCGCGAGTTCTACGCGCGGCTCGTGCTCGGCGACGTGCCGCCTGACGCGCGCGCACCTGCGGATCTGCCGCGCATGCGGCCGGGCGCGGAAATTTCCTATCCGGAACGACAGCAGGCGCTACGCATCGCGGATGCGCGCGCGCAACGCGTGCTCGACGAGCTCTACGACAAGCGCAAGGTGTGCTCGACGTGCCACTTCGCACAACGCGAGAGGGATGGCTGGAAAGTTGCGCCGGTTCGCGTCGCACGCGTGTGGATGCCGAACGCTCTTTTCAGCCATGCGAAACACTCGACGGAGAAGTGCGCCACATGTCACGATGTGTACATGTCCACGCAATCGAAAGACATCGCAATGCCGAACGTCGATCGCTGCCGCGAATGCCATGTCGGCGGGCGGCCGGTCATGAACATGGTCACGTCCGATTGCGCGATGTGCCACAAGTTTCACGCAGGCCGTGATTATTGGTCGCGCGCGCTTCAGTTGCAGGCGGTTGCGCGGACCAATCCGAAATGATGCGAAAGCTCGTGTTGATCTTTCTGCTCGCACTGGTTGCGGGCTGTGGGGGCGGTGCCGGCGGCGATGGCGGCCCCTCGTCCAACAGCAGCGGCGGCTGCAGCGGCGGCTGCGCAGAGGCGAATCCGCAGGCGCTGACGGTGGCCGAGGTCCAGCGTGTCATCGCGCAGGCTGCCACTGAGGCGGCCGCGCGCGGCACGCCCGCCACGATTGCGGTCGCCGATCGCGTGGGGAACATCCTTGCCGTCTTTCGCATGACCGGTGCTTCCGCGACCTTCACCATCAATGGACGACGCGGCGTAACCGGAGGGCTCGAGAACGTCAGCATCATTCCCTCCGAATACGCGGCCATCGCGAAAGCGATCAGCGGTGCCTATCTCTCCTCCGAAGGCAACGCATTCACAACTCGCACCGCGAGCCAGATTGTTCAGGAGCATTTCAACCCCGGGGAGCTCAACTCCCCCAGTGGTCCTCTGTATGGCGTTCAGTTCTCTTCGCTCTCGTGCTCGGATGTCGTGCGCAATGCGCCCGCACCGGTCGCGGGACCGAAGGGCTCGCCACTGGGACTCTCCGCGGACCCGGGTGGCATGCCGCTTTACAAAGCCGGCACGGTGGTCGGCGGGATCGGCGTCATCTCCGATGGCGTGTATTCACTCGACCGCGACATCTTCGATGTCGACGCGGATTTCGACGAGCTGATTGCCGTGGCCGGTGCGCGCGGATTCGATGCGCCATCCGATCGCCGTGCCGACCGCATCGCCGTCGACGGGCGCACGCTGCGCTACGTCGACTCCGAGACGATTGCGACGAACCCGAGCTCGGCGCCGGCGTTCGCGACGCTTACGGGGACGCTCGTCGCAGTACCGGGCTACAACGCTGCGGTCGTGTCGCCGGGCACCGCGTACACGACGACGGCGTCAGGCATCCGTCCGAACACCAATCCCGCGTTCGCCGGCACGAATTCGTACGTGCTGGACGACGGCACGGGCGTCAATCGCTTCCCGCCGATCAATGGCACGGACGGTCAGATGACCGCCGTCGAAGTGACCCAGATTCTTCTGCAGGCGATGCGAGTCGCGAACCGCACTCGCGCGCAGATCTATCGGCCGCTGGGATCGCCGGCCCAGGTGACGATCTCCGTTGTGGATACGAACGGCAACATCCTCGGCATCGTCCGCTCGCGCGATGCGCCGGTATTCGGTATCGACGTCGCTGTGCAAAAGGCGCGCACGGCGATGTTCTTCTCGCTCACGACCGCTGCGGCGGAGCTCAGCGCACAGCCGCCGGCCACCTACCCGGGCCCGCCCCCCGGCGTTTCGCCCATTCCGCCCTATGTACTACGTGCTCAGGCGGTGTTCGGCAGCGCGTTCTCAAACGGCATCGCGTTCACTGCGCGCGCGATCGGGAATCTCCACCGCCCCTTCCTGCCGGATGGCATCGACGGCACGGCGGCCGGTCCGCTCTCGAAGGAATACGCGCAGTGGAGCGTCTTTAACGTCGGCCTCCAGCTCGACCTCGTGATCAATCAGGTCGTCGCAAACATCCTGGCCGGCACGCAGACCGCGCCGTGCACCGGCCTGCTGAAGGCGCGCAATGGCATCCAGATCTTCGCCGGCAGCGTGCCGATCTATCGGGGTAACACGCTCGTCGGCGGAATCGGTGTATCGGGCGACGGCATCGATCAGGACGACATGGTCGCCTTCCTCGGTCTTGCGAATGCCGGTGCGACGCTCGGCACGGGAATCCAGAATGCCCCGCCGGCGATCCGCGCCGACACGATCGCCGTGCCTGGCGGCCGGCTCCGTTATGTGAACTGCCCGGTCGCACCCTTCCTCGATACGACCCAGACGAATGTCTGCAACGGCATCTAGAGCCGGCGTCTGGGCCGCGGCATTCGCCCTGCTCCTCTGTGCCGCTTTTGCCGCGGTCGCCGCGGAGCAGCAGCGTTACCTGATACAGGTGCTCGTGCCGCAGGCACCGCTGCACGAGAAACCGGACCCGGAATCCGCGGTCGTCGGCCGCGCTGAACAGGGCACGCAACTCGAAGCCGACGAGCGCTTGGGCGAGTGGTATCGCGTCCGTCGTACCGGGCTCGAGCCCGCCTGGATCTTCAACGGTCCGACCCTCACGGGCAATACGCTCGACGTACGGCCCTTCCCCACTGACAGCCGCATCGCCACCGCACCGCCGGAAGACCTCGAGCGGCGTCGACCGCAGGGCGATCGGCTCGAGCCGCGCTTGCCCGTGATCGATCCGTCGAAAGTCTCGCCGCCGACGCCGTACGATCTGCGCGAGGAAGTGCCGGTACGCGACCGCTGGCGGATCGTGAAACAGCTCGGTCTGCTGCCGTACGACATCCGCGATCCGTACAACCCCAATGTGCTGAAGGGCGATCTGCCGGTGTTTCAGCGGCAGCTCGGGCCCAACTGGTTCGTCAATCTCTCCGCTGTCTCCGACACGCTGTTCGAAGGACGGCAGATCCCCACACCCGTCGGCATTCAGTCGACGCGTAATCCGGGCGAGAACGAAACGATCGGACGCGGACGCCAATGGACACTGGCGGAGACGGCGATCTTCGGCGTCTCTCTCACGCACGGGAATACCGTCTTCCAGCCGCCCGACTTCGAGTTCCGGCTCGTGCCGGTGGCGAACGGCAACCGTGCGATCACGCAGGAAGTTCGCGCGGTCAATGCCGATCCGTCTCTCGGCATCAACCGTAATGACAGCTTCATGGGGATCCAGGAGCTCTTCGTCGACAAGCATCTGCGCGATGTCTCGTCCCGCTACGACTTCGACAGCCTGCGCGTAGGCATCCAGCCTTTCACCAGCGACTTCCGCGGCTTTCTCTTTCTCGACCAGCCGCTCGGTATCCGCGTTTTCGGTACGCGCGACAACAATCACTGGCAGTACAACGTCGGCTGGTTCCGGCGCCTCGAGAAGGACACGAACAGCGGCCTGAACGACATCACGCAGCGGCTGCGTGACGACGAGATCTACGTGGGCAACCTGTATCGCCAGGATTTCCTGGTGCGCGGCTTCACGCTACAGGGGATCATGCTTCACAACCGCAACCGCGAGGGGAGCCGTCCGCAGTACTACGACGAAAACGGTTTCCTGCAGCGGCCGGCGGTATTCGGCACAGGCCGCGGGCACAACTATCGTGTCACGTACGCCGGACTGAACGGCGACGGCCACTTCGGACGGTTGAACGTCACCTTCTCCGGCTACAAGGCGTTCGGCACGGACGAGCGCGGGATGCTGTCCGGTCGCGAAGAAAACATCGATGCGTACTTCGGCGCGCTGGAGGTCTCCCGCGACTTCGACTGGATTCGCGTGCGCGGCACGGCGCTGTGGGCTTCCGGCGACAAGGATCCGTTCGACGGCAAAGCCGGCGGCTTCGACGCGGTCCTCGAGAATCCGCTGATCGGCGGCGCCGACACGAGCTACTGGATCCGGCAGGCGGTGCCGTTCATCGGCGGCGGCGGCGTGGCGCTCTCGATGCGAAACGGCGTGCTGCCGTCACTGCGGACTTCGCGCGAGCACGGCCAGTCGAACTTCACGAATCCCGGGCTGCATCTTTTCGGCATCGGCGCCGATTTCGACATCAAGCCGCAGATCCGGCTCATCACCAACGCAAACTATCTCGAGTTCGACAACCTTTCATCGCTCGCGACGCTGCGTAACCAGCGCTTCACGAGCACGCGCATCGGCTGGGACCTGTCGGCCGGCATTCAGTACCGGCCCCTCTTCAACCAGAACATCGTGATCAACGCCTCGGCCGCGACGCTGATTCCGCTGCAGGGGCTGCGCGAGCTCTACGGCAACGCAACCGACCGGCGCCAGTACTCGCTGCTGCTCAACATCCTGCTCGTCTATTGATGCGTCTCGCCCTGCTGGCACTGCTGTGCTGCCTTGCCGCGGCAGTGGCCTTCGGCTCGAGCACCGAGCCCGAAGACCACACGCCGGTTCAGACGGCGCCGCCTGCGCCGGAGAAGCAGACGCTCGCCGAAGCCGAGGCGAAGTCGAAAGGCTGCGAGAGCTGCCATACCCCGACCGACCGCCGGACGATGCACGACAATCCCGGCGTCGTGCTGGGGTGCGCGGACTGTCACGGCGGCGACGCCAGCATCGAAAGACCGGAAGGCTCGGAATACCGCGGCGAGAAGGGTGAGGCGTACCTCGATGCGCTGCTGCGCGCTCATGTGCGGCCGCGCTTCCCCAAAGAATGGAAGACGCCGGCGTCGGGCAATCCGGAAAGCTCTTACACGCTCCTCAATCGCGAGCGCCCGGAGTTCATCCGGTTCATCAACCCGTCCGACTACCGCGTTGCGCGCGAAGCATGCGGCGCCTGTCACCTGCCGGTCATCCAGGCCGCGGAGCGCAGCATCATGGCTACGGGTGCGATGCTCTTCAACGGCGCGTCTTACAACAACGGGATCCTGCCCGACAAGCGCGGGATCCTGGGTGAGGCTTACACACGCGACGGCATCGGCGCGACGATCAAGAATCCCGTCGAGCCTGATGCGTGGATGAAGAGCAAGGGGATCATCGCGCAGTTCTTCCCGCTGCCCGCGTGGGAAACGGTGCCCCCGGCCGACATCTTCCGCGTGTTCGAGCGTGGAGGCCGCGTCATCCTGAGCACGTTCCCGGAAATCGCGGTGCCAAACAGCGGCGGCCGGCTGCAGACGCTCGACGAGCCCGGACGGCCTGATATCAAGCAGTCGAATCGTGGTCCCGGCACCGGTGCACGCATCGCCGTTCCGCTCATCAACATCACGAAAACACGGCTCAACGATCCGCTGATGTGGTTCCTCGGCACGAACGAGCAGCCGGGCGACTACCGCTCCTCGGGCTGTGCGTCATGCCATGTCGTTTACGCGAACGACCGCGATCCGAAGCATTCCGGTCTCTACGCGCGCTTCGGCCACGAAGGAAAGACGGTCACGGCCGATCCCACGATTCCGAAGGACGCATCGGGCCATCCGCTCAAGCACCAGTTCACGCGCTCGATTCCCTCGTCACAGTGCATGACGTGCCACATGCACCAGCCGAACATCTTCGTGAACAGCTTCTACGGCTACACGATGTGGGATTACGAATCCGACGCTCCGTCCATGTGGCCCGAGAAGCAGCGCTATCCGAGCGACGAAGAGCGCCGCCGCATTCTCGATCGCAATCCGGAAGGCGCAGCGGTCATCGGCAAGTGGGGCGATCCGGAATTCCTGAAAGACGTCTCTAAGCTCAACCCGCAGCTCAAGGACACGCAGTTCGCCGACTATCACGGCCACGGCTGGAACTTCCGCGCCATCTTCAAACGTGACCGCCACGGCACGCTGCTCGACAAGGACGGGAAGCCCGTCTCCGACGACGACCCCCAGAAATTCAAGAAGTCGGTGCACATGGCGTCGATCCATCTGGAAGTCGGCATGCATTGCGTCGACTGCCACTTCAGCCAGGACTCGCACGGGAACGGACACATGTACGGCGAAGTGGCCGCGGCGATCGAGATCGAATGCCAGGACTGCCATGGAACGGTCGATCGCTACCCGACGCTCTTCACATCGGGCCCGGCAGCGCCGCGCGGCGGCACGGATCTCGGGCTTTTGCGCACGCCGGACGGGCGCAAACGCTTCGAGTGGCGCGGAGGCAAGCTCTTTCAGCGTTCGGCGATGGATCCGAAGCTCGAGTGGGAGATGTCGCTCGTCAAGGACACGGTGAACCCGAAGCACGCGGCGTACAACGAGAAGGCGGCGCGCGCGAAGCTCGTCGCGAAGGGCGAATACGACCAGTACAAACAGAGCTGGGGCCCTGACGTGCCGCCCGACAAACGCGCCCACGACAACTCGAGTATGGCCTGCTACACGTGCCACCTGTCGTGGACCACGAGCTGCGGCGGGTGCCACCTCCCCATCGAGGCGAACTGGAAGACCGAGCGCCACCACAACGAGGGTGGCTTCACGCGGAACTACGCGACGTACAACCCGCAGGTGCTGCGCGACGACATCTTCCAGCTCGGGAAGCATGGCCCCGTGAAGAATAGCCGGATCGCGCCGATCCGCTCGTCCTCGGCTCTCGTGCTCTCGTCCACCAACTCAAACCGCGAGCGCATCTACATACAGCAGCCGCCGACGGCATCCAGCGGTTTCTCGAGCCAGGCCTTCGCGCCGCATTACCCGCATACGGAGCGGAAGACCGAGACGAAGACGTGCAGCGACTGCCACCTCTCCGCGGCGAACGACAACAACGCCATCATGGCGCAGCTCCTGCTGCACGGAACGAACTTCATCAACTTCATCGGCTTCAACGCGTGGCTCGGCGAGGAGCGGCACATCGAAGGTGTGCAGGTCACCGAATGGGAAGAGCCGCAGGCGGTGATCGGCAGCTACCTCCATCGGCATGCCTATCCGGATTGGTACGCCGACCATCTGAAGCGCGACCGCGCGCTGCCGGAAGCCCACGATCACGGTACGCGCGACCGTGTCGGTTGTCTCCAGCTTCGCGGTGAATACCTCTACGTCGCCGAGGGCAGCGGCGGCATGCGCGCGTATGACGTCGCTTCGATCGCGAACAAGGGCATCTCCCAGCGCATCATCAGCGCCCCCTTCTCACCGCTCGGTCACGACACGGTCGTCTCGTCGCAGAACGCGACGTGTGTAGCGCTTCCGACCGCACAGCCGATCGCGCCACTGAAGAATAAGGGCGACATGATGCGGGTGGAGAACCAGGAGCAGCCCTTCCACCCGATCTACAACTACGCGTTCATCACCGACGCGCAGGAAGGGCTCATCCTCACGGACGTCAATACGCTCCAGGACGGCGAGCCGCGCAACAACTTCCTCAAACGTGCGCTCACCTGGAACGAGAACGGCATCCTGAAGGGTGCCCGGCACATCATCATGGGCGGCTACTACGCCTACATCTCGGCGGACGCGGGCCTCGTCATCCTGAACCTGAACGAGCCGCTCAAGCCGAAGGTTGCGGCGGTGGTGCCGCTCGCCGGCGTGAAGGCTTCGGCCCTTCAGTTCCGTTACCTCTTCGTGGTTGACGTCACGGGCCTCAAGGTGATCGACGTGACGATTCCGGAGCGAGCACAGATCGTCAAAGGCGCGGCGCTGCCCTTCGCGGATGCGAACCGCGTGTACCTCGCGCGCACCTACGCGTACGTGGCCGCCGGTCGCGAAGGGCTCGCGATCGTCAACATCGAGAACCCCGAGAAACCGCGGCTCTACATGAAATTCGACGCCGGCGGGAAACTCAACGACGCGCGTGATGTCGTAATCGGCTCGACGAACGCGTCGCTATTCGCCTACGTCGCGGACGGACGCAACGGCCTTAAGGTCGTGCAGCTCACGGCGCCCGATACACAGCCCAAGTTCTACGGCTTCAGCCCCGAACCGAAGCCGAACCTGATCGCGTGGCGCTCAACGCAGAGCCCTGCCCTGTCGCTATCGCGCGGACTCGAGCGGGACCGTGCCGTAGACGAGACTGGCAACCAGATCGCGGTATTCGGCCGTATCGGCTCGCGGCCGTTCAACCTACAGGAACAGCGCAAAATGTATCTGAAGCCGGACGGCACGCCTTGGACCGTGCAGGACGCGCCGCCGAAACCCGTGGCGAGGAAATGACCATGCTGCGATTCCTTCTGACGCTGATCGCCCTTGCGCCGCTATCCGCGGGCGCCGCCACAACCAACCTGACGCTGCCGCAGAATTCGCCGCACAAGTCGCTCGGTGTGGCCAGCTGTGCGAGCAGCCTCTGCCACGGCGCCGTGGAGACCTGGAAGAAATCGAGCGTCCTGCAGACCGAATACGTCACGTGGTCGCGCTCCGACAAGCACGCGCGCGCCTACTCGGTACTTCTGAACGAGCGCTCCAAGGAGATTGCAAAGAAGCTCAAGCTCCCGCAGCCCGCGCATCAATCCGACGTCTGTCTCGACTGCCACGCGCACAACGTCCCAGCAGCGCATCGCGGCGATCGCTTCCAGCTCTCCGATGGCGTCTCCTGCGAGGCCTGTCACGGTCCCGCAGGACGCTATATCGACAGCCACGTCGCCCGTGGCGCGAGCCACAAGGACAATCTGTCACGGGGCCTGTATCCCACGCGCGACAACGTGGAACGCGCGCGGCTCTGTCTCTCCTGCCACTTCGGCAACTCTCAGAAGTTCGTCACGCACCGGATCATGGCGGCGGGACATCCGCGCATGAGCTTCGAGATGGACACGTTCATGCAGATCCAGCCGCCGCACTATCGCGTCGAGCCCGGCCAGCAATGGGAAAGCGTGCGCATCTGGGCGATCGGTCAGGCGTTGGGTGCACAGCAGATCCTCGAGATCCTCAACGATCCCAAACGCGGACGGGACGGACTCTTCCCCGAGCTCGTTCTTTTCGACTGCCATGCATGTCATCACGCGATGGCGGACAAGCGTGACGCAGGCGCCCGACTGGCGATCGGACCGGGTGTCGTGCGGCTGAATGACTCGAGTCTGCTGATGGTCCGTCAGATCGCGCGTCGCATCGGCGCAGACGTGGACGAGCAATTCGCGAGACAGGTCAGGGACTTCCACCGCGCGCTCGCGAGCGGCGACGACGCGCTGGCGCAGGCCCGCACATTACAGCAGACATTATCGGGACTAGTGCCTAAAATCGGCGCCTACCGTTTTTCGGCAGAAGATCTTCACGGCATTCTCGTCGGTCTCATCGACGACGGGCTCGCCGGCGAGTACAGCGATTATCAGGGAGCCGAACAGGCCGTCATGGCTTTACAGAGTGTTGCCGATTTCATGCGCAAGCAGGGGATGCTTCGCGCACCCGCGATCGGTAACGCCATGCGGCGGTTGCTTGCAGCCGTCGCAAAGGACGAACAATACAAGCCAGCGGTCTTTCAGCAGGCGTTGCGTGAGCTCAAGTCGAGTCTCGGCGCGGCGACCTCTTAGCAGAACACCATGACAGAAACGATTCAAGTAGCAGTCATCGGCTCCGGCCCGAGCGGCCTCTCCTGCGCGGCACACGCGGCGGAGATCGGTATGTCTCACGTACTCCTCGAGGCCGAGCAGCACCCGTCGCACACGATCTACCTGTACCAGAAGGGCAAGCATGTGATGGCCGAGCCATCGGTGCTGCCGCTGCGCAGCCCCATGAGCTTCAACGCGGGCTCGCGTGAGGCCGTGCTCGGCGCCTGGAATGAAGAGCTGAAGAAGTACAAGGTGAACATCCGGCACGACTCGGAGGTCACGAAGATCACCGGCCAGAAAGGTGCCTTCGAGATCAAGACGAAGCGCGGCGACACTTACATGGCCGCGAACGTCGTGCTCTGCATCGGCCTTCAGGGCAACCTCCGCAAGCTCGGGGTGCCCGGCGAGGACCTCGAGTTCGTCCAGTACCAGCTCAACGACCCTGAGGAATACTCCGGCGAGACCATCATCGTCGTCGGCGCCGGCGACGCGGCTATCGAGAACGCGATCGCCCTTGCCGAAGGCAATCGCGTCATCATCATCAACCGCTCCGACGAGTTCGCGCGCGCCAAGCAGGGCAACAACGACGCCGTTCTGGCGGCAATTCGCGACGGCAAGGTCGAGTGCCGCTACGACACCAAGGTCATGCGAGTCGACGCCGTCGAAGGCAGCGGCAAGCGCGGCCAGTTCGTGGCCCAGACACCGAACGGCGTCGAGACAATCGCCTGCGATCGCGTGATTGCACGGCTCGGTGCGACTCCGCCGCGCAAGCTTGTCGAGAGCTTCGGCGTCAAATTTCCCAGCGCGGACCCGACTGCGGTGCCGCAGCTGTCCGGCCAGTACGAATCGAACGTGCCGGGCCTCTACATTATCGGCGCCCTCGGAGGTTACCCCCTCATCAAGCAGGCGATGAACCAGGGCTACGAGGTCATCGAGTACATCGCCGGCAACAACGTCGAGCCGGCCGATGAGCCGCTGCTCGCTGCAAAATTCGTCGGCCTCAAGCCGCCGATCAGCGTGTCCGCGGCACTCGAGCGGATCCAGAACAACATCCCGCTCTTCTCCGATCTCACGACGCTGCAGTTGCGTGAGTTCATGATCGACAGTGACGTACATGCGCCGAAGGAAGGCGACAAGATCTTCGAGCGAGGCGATTACACCAACTCGTTCTATTCGATCCTGGACGGCGAGGTCCTGATCGACACCGGCGCGGGCAACGGTAAACAAGGCTATATCCGTCTCGGCAAAGGCGCGTTCTTCGGTGAGATGGGACTCATCTCCGGCCGCCGCCGGACGGCAACGGTCCTCGCGGGCAAGGACTGCGTTCTCATCGAGACGCCGCGGCGCTCGATGCTCAAGCTCATCGCGAGCATCGAATCCGTGCGTCAGCGCGTGGACGAGGCGTTCCTGCAGCGTGCCGTACGCACCCAGATCGCTTCCGCCATGTCCGACGAGGACCTGAAGGAGATTCTGAGCGGCGCGGTCATCAAGCGCTTCGCCGCCGGCGAGACGCTATTCAAGGAAGGCGACGAAGCCGACGGCCTGCATCTCATCCGCCGCGGCTCCGTCATGATCACCCGCCAGCTCGGGGGCAAGGAAGTCGTGCTCTCGTACGTGGCCGCCGGCAACTACGTCGGCGAGATGGCGCTGCTCTCGGACGCACCGCGAGGCGCTACCGTGCGCGCAGCGGTGAACACCGAGACCATCGTGCTCCACGGCTCGAAAGTGAAGGAAGTACTCGACCGCAACGAGACTCTCCGCGGCGGGCTGCAATCGCGCGTGCTCGATCGCGTCACCGCCAACGTCCAGCGCGAGAGCGCGCCCGATACCGGCAACCTCATCGGCTTCCTGATGAGCCAGGGCATCGGCGAAGCAACCGACGTGCTTCTCATCGACGAGAGCCTGTGCGTGCGCTGCGATAACTGCGAGAAGGCGTGTGCCGATTCCCATGACGGCACGTCACGGCTCGATCGCCGCGCCGGACCGAGCTTCGAGAACATTCACGTGCCGACCTCGTGCCGTCACTGCGAGAATCCGCACTGCATGAAGGACTGTCCGCCGGATGCGATCCATCGCAACGCGCAGGGCGAGGTCTACATCGACGACACCTGCATCGGCTGCGGCAACTGCCAGCGCAACTGTCCCTACGGCGTGATCCAATTGGCCGCGGTCGATTCCAAGCGCAGCCGCCCGAGCCTCTATACGTGGATGCTGACGGGCTTTACGACCGAGCCCGGGCGCGAGAAGAAGTCGAAGGACAAGACGAAGGCGAAGAAAGCGGTGAAGTGCGACATGTGCAAGGACCTCTCAGGAGGCCCCGCGTGCGTGCGCGCCTGCCCGACCGGCGCGGCGATCCGCGTGAGTCCCGAAGAGTTTCTGAGCTACACGGCCGACGCGAGATAGCGCGCAATGCGCATTCCGGCGCCCGCTCTCGCCATCCTCCTCGCGCTCTGCGGCGCGAATGGTGCGGCGTTCGCGGAAGCCACGCCGCAGCCAGATGAGGTGCGCGCGGCGGTCATCAGCGCCGGATCGCGCTCCGACTACGCTCTCTCATCGGGTTTGTGGCGCCGGCAGCGCCCCGGGCATGACATCGAGCCCGAGCGTCTGCGCTTCGACTGGCGTGCGCCTCGCACCGTGGGCTTTCACACGCTGGGACGCAGCCGCTTCAACGATGAGGTGGCGAAGGCCGCGCAGCGTGCGGGCATCGATCCGGCTCTCGTACACGCAGTGATTCGTGTCGAGTCGGGCTACAACGCGGGTGCCGTGTCACCGAAAGGCGCCATGGGCCTGATGCAGGTCATCCCGAGCACCGGCCGCCGCTTCGGCGTCGACGACCTCCTCGATCCGAGCGCCAACCTTCGTGCCGGCACGCAGTACCTTTCTCATCTGATGCAGATGTTCGGCGGCGACCTGCGGCTCGTGCTCGCGGCATACAACGCCGGAGAGAACGCCGTAATCCGCTACGGCAACAGCGTGCCGCCATACCGCGAAACGGCCGGTTACGTGCCGCGCGTCCTCGGCATCTATCGCGCGCTGCAGTCCCAGCCCGCACCCGTGCCCGTCAGCAGCCCTTCAGCAGCCGCTCGGCCAGCTCCTGCCGCGCCGCCAGCTCGAGCGGAGTGAAGCGGAGCTTCACGCTCGAGCCCTGCGTCGCCGGCGCGACGTCCACCTGAACGTCGGAGTTCGGAACCCTCACCAGCAGTGACCGCGCGTCGGGCGCCGGCGCGCGTGCTTCGTTCACCTCGCTGCCGCGAAAAGTGGCGGCGTTTTTCGAGATACACGCCGCTGCTTCCGGAACCGCCGACGCGACGGTGCGCTCGGTGACGTACTCACCCGCAACGATCCTGTAGTAACGCTCCACTTCCGGCGGCATCGTCTCGCAGCCGGCCAGGATGACGAGCGCAATCGTCGCCGCCGCTCTCATCGCACGAGCTGGTTCATGCTGATGATCGGCAGCAGGATCGCGATGACGATCAGGAGGACGATGGCGCCCATGACGATAATCATCGCAGGCTCCAGCAGCGTGAGGAATACCCCCAGCCGTCGTTCGAGCGCCTGGCTTTCGAGCCGGCTTGCGCGCTCGAGGGTTGCCTCGAGCTCTCCGCTCTTTTCGCCGCTCGCCACCAGGTGCACGAGCAGCGGCGGAAAACGACCGGCCGCGCCGAGCGCGCGCGAGAGGGAGGCGCCCTCGCGCACCCTGGCGGCGGCGCCTTCCGCGGCTTCCCTCAGGACCACGTTTTTCATCGCACGCCCGGCCGTGGCGAGCGCGGGCAGCAGCGGCACCCCGCCGCCGACGAGTATCGCGAGCGTGCTCGCGAAGCGCGCCGTATCGAGCCCGGCGACGACGGGGCCGAGGGCCGGCAGCTTGAGCAGCACGTGATCGGCGCGGCGGCGCACGGCGTGGCGCCGCAGCAGCGCGCGCCCCGCGAAGACGGCTGCAATGACGATAGCCAGGAGGAATGGCCATGCGGCCCCGAGGCCGCCGCTCACCGCGATCAGCCCGCGGGTGAGGAGCGGCAGCGCCTGCCGCGACTGCTCAAAGACGGTGACGAGCTGTGGCACGACCCAGACGAGGAGGCCCAGCACGATCGCCACGGCAACGCACATGACGACCGCGGGATACAGCAGTGCCAGCATCGTCTTCTGCCGCAGCGCCTCGCGCGCGTCGAGGTAGTCCGCGAGATGCTCGAGCACACGCGGGAGCGCGCCCGCCTCCTCGCCTGCGTGCACCAGGGCCCGGTAGAAATCCGGGAAGGTCGTCTCGAACGCGGTCAGCGCGTTGGCGAGCGAGGCCCCCGCCATGACGTCGCTTCGGACGGCCGTGAAGACCGTGCGCACACGCACGTCGCCGGCCGCGCCGCATAGCGCCGAGAGCGCATCCTCCACCGTGAGGCCCGACCCGAGCAGTGTCGCGAGCTCGCGCGTGGCGAGGCTCAACTGCGAAGGGGGAATGCGACGGTGCGGCCTTGCACTGCTGGTCGCGCGCGCGACGGGACGCACGACCTCGGGCAGCAGCCCTTGCGCCCGCAGGTGCGAGCGCGCCTGACGCGGCGTCTCCGCGTCCAGGAGCCCGGTCACGACGCGGCCGCCGGAATCGAGCGCCTGATATTCGTACGCGGCCACGCGTCAGTCCCCGGTCACGCGCAGCACTTCCTCGACGCTCGTCACGCCCTGCTCCACCCAGCGCATGCCGTCGGCCCGCAAACCGCGCATGCCACGCCCGGCGAGATGCGCGCGCAGCGCCTGCTCGGATGCGCGGTCGTGAATGAGCGGTCGGATAGCGTCATCGACGCGGAAGAGCTCGTATATCCCCGTGCGGCCGCGATATCCCGTGTGAAGGCATGCCGCGCAGCCGCGCGCCGCATACACGACGGCATCCTGCGAAAGGCCCAATCGATCCCGCTGCTCCGCGTCCACCGCCGTTGGCTCCCGGCACGCCTCGCAGAGCACACGCACGAGCCGCTGCGCGCCGACGCCGATCAGGCTCGACGCCAGCAGAAAAGGCTCGACACCCATGTCGGCAAGCCGCGTCACCGCGCTGACGGCATCGTTCGTATGGAGCGTCGCGAAGACGAGATGCCCGGTGAGGCTCGCCTGCACTGCGATCTGCGCCGTCTCGAGGTCGCGGATCTCGCCGATCATCACGATGTCAGGGTCCTGCCGCAGGATCGCGCGGAGCGCGCGCGCAAAGCTCATGTCGATGCGGCCGTTGATCGGGGTCTGGCTGATGCCCTCGAGGTCGTACTCGATCGGATCCTCGACAGTCATGATGTTGAGCGCGGCGGCATCGAGCCGTGAGAGCGCGGCATACAGCGTCGTCGTCTTGCCCGAGCCGGTGGGGCCCGTGACGAGCACGATGCCGTGCGGCTGCCGTGTGAGCGCGTCCATCGTGGCGAGCGTCGCATCGTCCATCCCCAAGCGCGTGAGATCGAGCCGGCCGGCTTGCTTGTCGAGGAGCCGCAGCACGATGCGCTCCCCATGGCCCGTCGGTATCGTGGAGACGCGGACGTCGACCGCCCTGCCTGCGAGGCGCACGGTGGTTCTGCCGTCCTGCGGCAGGCGCTTTTCGGCGATGTCGAGCTGAGCGAGGATCTTCACGCGCGAGACGATCGCAGCGTGCAGGGCGCGTGCGGGCTCGAAGAGATCGCGTAGCGTGCCGTCGATGCGCAGGCGGACGACGGAGCGCGTCTCGAACGGCTCGATGTGAATGTCGGAGGCGCCGTCGCGCAGCGCCTGCATCAGCAGCGCGTTGAGGAGCCGGATGACGGGCGCGCCGTCCTCGCTTTCGAGCAGGTCGTGCGTCTGCGGGATGTCCTGCAGCAGTCGCGACAGATCGGCATCGACCGCCATGTCCCCGGCAAGCGTCGCGGCGGCGCTGGAGGCCCCGTCGTAAAGCCGGCTCACGAGCGCGTCGAAATCGGGCGCCGAGAGGCGCTCGGCGTGAACCGGCAGGTTCACCACGCGGCGTACTTCCGAGATTCCGCCTGCGTGCGCCCCATCACGTACCGCGACGTGCGCAACGTCGGTGACCGCCGTCACGACGACGCCGTTCGCTTTCACGAACGCATACGGCACGCGGGTCGTGACGTTCATTGCCGCGCGGCCCCCTGCGGCAGCGGCGACATGCGGAGCGGGAGCGTGGGCGTGCCGTAATCGGGGAGGATGGCGTTCGCCGGCGGCTTGACCTGCGCCTGCTCGCGCAGGATGTAGTCGTAGCGGTCGCTCGCGAGCGGGTCCGCCCGCTGCGCGTCGCGCAGCAGCGTTGGCCGCAGAAAAACGAACAGGTTCGTTTTAGTCCTGCCGCGGGTGTTGTACTGGAAGAGCCCGCCGAGCAGCGGGATGTCCGAGAGCACGGGCACCTTTTCGACGGTGGAGCTCACCGCATCCTGGATCAGGCCGCCAATCACGACGATCTGCCCGTCGTCGACCAGCACCGTCGATTCCACTGCGCGTTTGTTGGTGATGACGCCCGCGACGTTCGTCTGATCGCGCACGCTCGACACTTCCTGATAGATCTGCAGTCGGACCGTGCCCCCTTCCGAAATCTGCGGCCGGATTCGAAGCGTGAGGCCGACGTCTCGCCGCTCCACCGTCTGGAATGGCGTGGGCGTAGTCGCACTTCCGGAGAGCGCGTACTGCCCGGTGATGAACGGAACGTTCTGCCCGATGACGATGCGGGCTTCCTCGTTGTCCAGCGTGAGCAAGGTCGGCGTCGAGAGGATGTTCGCGTTGTTATCGCTCTCGAGAGCCCGCACGAGAAGCCCCAGGTTGAGCACCTCGCCGACGCCCGGCAGCGTCACCCGGCCGCGAATGACGCCGATGTTGAGACCACGACCCGCACCCGCAGGCGACTGAGCGACACCGAGGACGTTCTGCGAGGCATTGCCGAAGTTCGTGCCGCCGAAGAGCCGCGAGTTTCCGCCGTCGACGCCGCGCAGGTCCTGCCACTGGATGCCGAACTCCGCGGCGCGGTCGGCGGTGATCTCTGCGATCAGCGCCTCGACGTACACCTGCGCACGGCGCACGTCGAGCTTGTCTATCGCCACGCGCAGGCTGTTGTAGATAGCGTCGGGCGCGTTGATGATGATCGAGTTGGTCGCAGGATCGGCCTGGATGATTCCGCCCGGCGGCGGCCCCGCAGGTGATGTCGAGATCGTGGACGTGCCCAGCGGCGTCGGCAGCCCCGGCGCGTTCGCGTTACCCGGCGTGCCCGGCATTGGCGCTGCACCAGGAAGAGGCGCCGCAGACAGCGGCGGCGCGAAGCTCTGTGAGCGCAGAGGCTGCGCAGCCCCCGCCCCGTTGCCTGAAAGCAGTGCGCGCAGCGTCTCCGCAACTCTCACCGCCTCGGCGTTCTTGAGGTACACGACGTGGATATTGCCCGCGGCGCCGGTCGGCGAGTCCAACATCAGCGCAAGACTCCGCACCCGCGCGATGCGCGAAGCGTTGTCCGAGCGTGCCACGACGGAGTTCGATCGCGGATCGGCAATGACCGTCACGCGCTGGACACCCTCGGAACCGGGTGCCTGGCCTTCGGCGAAAAGCCGCTGGATCGTGTACGCCACGTCCACGGCGGAAGCATGCTGCAGCGGAATTACGACAGGATCGCCGACGCTCGGCTGGTCGATCGACTCGATGATCCGCGCGATGCGCTGCAGGTTGCTCGCGTAATCCGTGACGATCAGCGTGTTGCTGCCTGGATATGCCGTGATCGCGTTACCGGGTGCGATCAGCGGACGCAGCACCGGCACCATCTGCGCGGCGGATTCGTACTTGAGCGGGAACACCTGCGTCTGAATCTGGTCTCCGGCCACACGCGGTCGATCGCGCACATCCGCAGGCAGACTCTGATGCAGCTTGGCGTCGGCCTCCGGCACGATCTTCACGAGACCGCGGTCCTCGATCGCCGTGAATCCCTGCAGCCGCAGTGCAGAGAGAAAGACGTCGTATGCAACCGCGCGCGTGACCGGCCGGGCCGAGATGATGTTCACGGTGCCCTTCACGCGTGGATCGAGCACGAAGTTCTTGCCCGTCATCTCGCTCATGATCTTCACCATGCTTTCAATGTCGGCATTGGTGAAATTGAGCGTTACGAGGTCCCGATCGCGGGCCGGCTCGGCGGCCTGCGCTGCGACCGTCATCGCAAGCATGCCCCCAAGCAGCGCACGGGAGAGCGCGCGCCAGAAGATCATCGAACCGCCGGAGCCGCTGGCGGCGCCACGGGCTTCTTCGCCCACGTGAGCGTTTCGCGGCGGCCGCTGCGCTCGATGACGACGCGGTCGTTGCTGATCTCCGCGACCCGCACGCCCGGCACGATCTCTTCGTTCTCGCGCGCCACGACGCTGCGGCGGCCTTCGACCTGAAAGACGGCCTGTCCCCGTCCGCCCGGTGCAGCCGCGACGATGCCAACGACCGCGATACCGAGCGGCGATGGCGCCGTTTCCATGCGTGAGGCATCGGCATTACCAAAGAGATAGCGCGCGGCCCCGGCCCGTATCTGCGGCTCGGTAACGTCAGGTGTCGGCGATATGGGGCGCGGCCCGAGGAATACCCAGGTCCATTGGGCGCTGACATAGGCGAGAAGCGCAAGAGCCGCGAGCGTCGCTGACGTCACGACGACACGCTCTCCACGCGTGAGTGGCCCGCTCGCGTCTGACTGCATTGATCCCGCGCTCTCGCAATCGCGTCGTGGAAACGCGCTCGGTAGAATTATCGTTGATGAAAGGCGCTTCGATTATATGATGACCCCGATGCGCATGCGGCTGGGGTTCACGCTGCTGGAAATCATGGTGGTCGTGGTGATCCTCGGCGTACTGGCTGCGCTCGTCGTGCCGAGTGTCATCGGCCGACCCGATGAAGCGCGCCTCATTGCAGCGAAACACGACCTCGCCGCACTCATGCAGGCGCTCAAGCTCTATCGTCTCGACAACCAGACGTACCCCACGAGCGAGCAAGGCTTGCAGGCGCTCGTGCAGAAACCCGCAAGCGCACCAGTGCCGGTGAACTGGAAAAATGGCGGCTATCTCGACCGGCTGCCGCGGGATCCGTGGGGGAAGCCGTATCAGTACCTCAATCCCGGCACGCATGGCGAGATCGACGTGTTCAGCCTCGGCGCAGACGGCGCTCCCGGCGGTGAAGGGAACAACGCGGACATCGGCTCGTGGCAGCTGTGATGCGCGGGTTTACGCTGATCGAGATCCTCGTGGTGATGCTCGTCATCGCGATCGGGCTGGGACTCGCCAGCGCGATTGCGCGGCCCGACGACCAGGCGCTGGTGGAACTCGAAGCGCGGCGCCTCGCGCAGTTGATGAGTCTCGCCGCGACCGAAGCGCGGGTGTCGGGGCATGCGCTGTCATGGACAACCGATGGGTCGCGTTATCGTTTCATGAAACACGATGGCAATGCATGGATGGACGTTCTCGACACACATGTGCTGAGGGCGCGTGAGCTGCCCACTGGAATGACGGTCTCTCGCGTCACGGTGAACGGCGCGGCGGG
>JADMIO010830151.1_pt1 | contig 70829 bp, 66 predicted proteins | sample 8958161 | NCBI WGS metagenome assembly JADMIO01 (sample SAMN16585339, study PRJNA669376) | soil metagenome | isolation source: Crop rotation soil | place: USA: Cullars Rotation, Alabama | collected 2011 | reverse complement strand
CCGCGACAACTTGTCCACGTGGAATTCTAAGCTTAGGATCCCAATGTGCTGGAAAATCCCAAGTGGAATGCCGAATATTGCCGCAATCGCCGCAACTTGCTCGACAACGTCACCCGCCGCGCGATTACCAGCGACAAGGAAGCGATGCTCGCCACCTATAGCATGAACCTTGGCGAAGGACGCTATTTCCCGGTCAAGAACGTGTTCGTTCCCCTCTATATAAACGGACGTCGCTGGGGCAATTTCGAGCTCGCCTATCGCGACGAGGTGATGCACTGAGCCGCTTCACCGGTCGCTCTCGCCTGGCTCCAGTTACTCTATGCCGAGGGCCGGAGCCGACCGGGCCGCTACGGCCGCCGAAAGAGGGATATCCTCGCCACTAAGTCCCCTTGCTCGGCAACATGTCCGGCAGGCCGAACATGACCGGCCGCAGGTGCGCGGGCAACGTCCCCTTCGACTTCTCAGCCCTCCTGGCGATGGTTCATGAGGGTAAGCCGCTCGAACAGCATCACATCCTGCTCGTTCTTGAGCAAAGCGCGGTGGAGCGGCGGGATCGCCTTCGCGGGATCGCGCGACTGGAGAACCTCCAGCGGCAGATCCTCGTGCAGGAGCAATTTCAGCCAGTCGATCAGCTCGCTGGTCTAGGGCTTCTTCTTGAGGCCCGGCACCTCGCGGACTTGGTAGAAAATGTCCATCGCCTTCCCGACGGGCAAGGTCTGGATGCCCGGGGAAATGTCATGGACCCGCTCGTCGCCGAGCTCACCGTCGCGCAGCCTCGCGATCGCGTCATATTCGTACAGACCTTGATGGGCCTTGGTGGTCGACTTAACGTGCCATTCGATCAGGGGCGCGCGCCGCTCGCCCGGGCGACTTCATGCGCAAGAACCGTCTTGCCGGTTCCCGGCTCGCCCCTGACAAGGAGCGGCCGCCGCAAGATGACGGCCGCGTTGACAGCCACCTTCAATTCTCGGTGGCGACATAGCTTTTAGTGCCTGCGAACCGCATCCTCGCCTATTTCGTGCAAAGCCGGCGGGTGGGATAGGGGAGGGGATAAGGTCGCGCAGGCGCGGGAAGGTCAGGCGGTGCGGGCCTGCTGGCGCGCCTCGAGCAGATCCCATAGGCCTTCATGCTGGATGAAAATTTGCTGTGCACCGAAATACAGTGCGCGCTGGATGGCGGGCGTGGTGGCGAAGCCATCGGCGACGGCGGCGATGGCCGGACCATCGGCGACGGAAAGGGGGAGCGATTCGACGCCCAAGCGCCGGGCTGCGAAATCGAGGGCGTGCCGTATCGCGGCCCAGTCGAGGATGAGGGCCATGGCGGCGCCCATCGCGCAGCCGCTCCGTTCGGACTGGGCGAGCATCTCGATCGCATGGCGCTGGCTGAGTACAGTCGCGTCGCTGTCGCTCGCGCCGGGCGTGCTGGGCACCGGGCCGGCGGCGACGGCCAGCTTGGCGAGATAGGCGCGTTCGCCGGCGAAGGCGCGGCTAGCCTTTGCCAGCCACGCGCGCGCGTCGGCGGCCACGACACGGCGGCCAGCGTGGTCGATCACGCCGGGATAGCGGCCATGGAGCATACAGACGAAATGGATGAGATCGGCAAGATTGCGGACAGCTTGGGGCCCTTGCAGCAGCGCGTCGCTGGTCGGATAGCGATGGGCGGCGCTGCCTTGTCCGGCCGCGGACGCCAGCAATTGCTGACCTATGGGGCGCCGCTTTGTCGTCTCCACCGATGCTGAAGCCATGCTGGCCCTCCCAAGCGCTGCGCACAAGCCGCTCTAAAGGCCTCGACCTATATCAATGCCGTAAAAAGGAGGTTTACGGGAGATTAGGCGGATGGTGACCTTTGGAAATGCCCCTCCATGAGCGGGGCGGTGCTTCGGCCGTCGACCTACCCCGATAACCGCTTCTCCGGCGCTCGCGGCGCTGCGGAATTATTGATCCAGGAAGCTGCGCATCTTGCGGCTGCGGCTGGGGTGCTTCAGTTTTCTCAGCGCCTTGGCCTCGATCTGGCGGATACGCTCGCGGGTAACGCTGAACTGCTGGCCGACCTCTTCGAGCGTATGATCGGTGTTCATGCCGATGCCGAACCGCATCCTCAATACGCGCTCCTCACGCGGGGTCAGCGAGGCGAGGACCCTGGTCACCGTCTCCTTGAGATTGGCCTGTATCGCGGCGTCGACTGGGATCACCGCATTTTTGTCCTCGATGAAATCGCCGAGGTGCGAATCCTCCTCGTCGCCGATCGGAGTCTCGAGGCTGATCGGCTCCTTGGCGATCTTCATCACCTTGCGGACTTTCTCGAGCGGCATCGACAGGCGCTCGGCCAGCTCCTCCGGAGTCGGCTCGCGGCCGATCTCATGCAGGATCTGACGCGACGTGCGGACCAATTTATTGATCGTTTCGATCATGTGGACCGGGATGCGGATGGTTCGCGCCTGATCGGCGATCGAGCGGGTAATCGCCTGCCTTATCCACCAAGTTGCGTAAGTGCTGAACTTGTAGCCGCGGCGATATTCGAACTTATCAACCGCCTTCATCAGGCCGATATTACCCTCCTGGATGAGATCCAGGAATTGCAGGCCGCGATTGGTGTATTTCTTGGCGATCGAGATGACCAGGCGGAGATTCGCCTCGACCATTTCCTTTTTGGCAATGCGGGCCTCGCGCTCGCCTTTCTGGACCTGGTTCACGATCCGCCGAAATTCGAGCAGGGACATGCCGGTCGCCTGGGCGATCTCCGCTATTTCGGTACGGATGCGGTCGATGGCGGCGGCTTCCTGGGTGCAGAAGGCATGCCATTTCCTGTCGAGGTTGCAGACCCGCTCCGACCAACCGTCGTCCAGCTCATGACCCATATAGGATTCGAGGAAGGCGCGGCGCGGTACCTTGTGGCGCTCGGCAAGGCGCAGCATCTGGCCTCCCAAGGCGGTCAGACGGCGATTATAGCTGTAGAGCTGGTCGACCAGATATTCGATCTTGGCGCCGTGGAACTGGACGCTTTCCACCTGGGCGGTGAGCTGCTCACGAAGCTTCTGATACTTGTTCTCATCGGATTTCGGGAATTCCTGGCCGGCGCCGAGCGAATTGAGACGAGCGCCCTGCAGCTTGGAGAATTTCTTGAACAATCCGGTGATGGTTGCGAACCTCTCCAGCGCCTGCGGCTTGAGCAATTCCTCCATCGCGGCGAGCGACAGGGTATTGTCCTCATCGTCATCGTCGGTCTGGCGCTGGGCGCGGCGCTCGACAAGGCTGTCCTCCTCGTCCTCCTCGACGACTTCCTCCTCCTCGATATCCTCTTCTTCCTTGTAGGTCGGACCGGCGGTCTTCTCGCTGATCTCGCCATCGCTCTCCTCGCCGCTCTCGACCTGCTCGGGCGTTGGGTCCTTGGACAGCATCGCGTCGAGATCGAGAATCTCGCGGAGCTGCATCTCGCCATCGTTGAGCGCGTTCGACCATAAGATGATGGCGTTGAAGGTGATCGGACTTTCGCAGAGCCCCCAGATCATCGTATCGCGGCCGGCCTCGATGCGCTTGGCGATGGCGATCTCGCCTTCGCGGGAAAGCAGTTCGACCGCCCCCATTTCGCGCAGATACATGCGGACGGGATCGTCGGTGCGGTCGATGGTCTCTTTCTTCTTCTCGACGATGAAGCGTTCGCCTTCGCCGCCCTCCGCTTCATCGATGCCGCTGTCGGGCTCGGCCTCGCCCTCATCCTCGTCGGCTTCCTCATTCTCGACGATATTGACGCCCATCTCGGATAAAGAGGACATTATGTCCTCGATCTGGTCGGTCGACATTTGGTCCTGGGGCATGGCGCTGTTGAGTTCGTCATAGGTGATGTAGCCGCGCTTCTTAGCGCGGGCGATCAACTTCTTGAGCGAGGCCTCGTTGAGGTCGATGAGCGGGGCATCGCCACCGTCCTGCTTGTCATCGGCATCGATCGCCATATTCGTCTTCGCCATCTGAATGCCTTGTTCCCGTCTCAACCCAAACCACCATCGATCAGCGCCGCGAGCCGCCTGTCCGCCTCATCCCGTACCGCCCGGAGCCGCTGCTGCTCCGCGAAAGCGGCTTCGTCGCCTTCCTCCTTCAGCCGCGCGGTCGCGGCCTCCAGCGCCGCATCTAGTCTCGGCTGGGCCGCTAATGTGTCGATCGCCAGAACGAGATCGCGACGAGCGCGTTCCGGATCGGCATCGCGGCGGGTGAAGGAAAAAGCCAGTCCTCGTTCGCTGCGCAGCGTCTCCGCTAGAGGCGCCGCGCTGTGGAGCAATATGGTATTTAGCCGCTCCTGATCAAGCTCGCCGTGCGTCAGAGCCGCTTCGACCAACGCATCGCGTAGTCCGATCGCGGTGCGATCGACGAGCGGGAGCGCGGCGATCACCTCGGAATGGGCGGCGATCAGCTCGGGATATTGGAGCAGGCCGGCTAGAACAGCGCGCGCTGTGTGCGCGGAAAGCCCCGCACTGCCAACGGCTTTGACCCGATCTGAGGCACGTCCCGGGGGGAAGAAGCGGTCGCCGCGCGGTGAGCCGCTTTTGATCCGGGGTGGAGGCCGGAGTCGGGTAAAGGCATTGAACCGGCCGAGCAGCTCGGCGCGATATTGGTCGCGCACGTCCGGGTCCCCGATCGCTGAAATGTGGCCGACGAGGCGTCGCCTCAGACCGGCGCGCTGCTCCGGCGTGACGAGCAGCCCAACACTACTTTCGTGCCGCCACAATCGGTCGACCAATGGCTCGGCATTGGCGAGCACGGTTTCGAGCGCCTCGCGGCCCCCCGCCCGGATAAGATCGTCCGGATCCTGCCCCGCTGGAAGAGTGGCAAAAGCGAGCGAGCGGTCTGCCGCAACATGGGGCAGCGCCCTGAACGCAGCGCGAGTCGCCGCTTTCTGGCCGGCCGCGTCTCCATCGAAGCAAAGGATGGGCGAAGGGGCGAGCCGCCATAGCCGCTCGAGCTGGCCCTCGGTCACCGCCGTCCCCAATGGCGCCACCGCTTCACCGATCCCGGCTTGGTCGAGCGCGATCACGTCCATATAGCCTTCGACGACAATTACCCGCTTCGGATCGCGGGTCGCGGGCGCCGCTTTGTCGAGGTTGAAAAGGACGCGGCCTTTGTCGAACAGAGGGGTGTCCGGCGAATTCAGATATTTGGCCTGTCCTGAGCCTGACGAAGAGGATTGGTCTTCGTCTAGGATGCGGCCGCCGAAGGCGATCACCCGCCCGCGCTGGTCGTGGATGGGGATCATCAGCCGTCCGCGGAATCTATCATAAGGCTCGCGATGCTCGCCTTGCTCACGCTCCGCGGGCTCGATCAGCAGGCCGGCCTCGATCAACCTGTCATTGCCGAAGCGCCGCAATGCCGTCCTAAGTTTTGCACGGGAAGCCGGCGCGAAGCCGAAGCCGAATTTGGCGATCGTCGCATCGCTCAGTCCGCGCTGTTTGAGATAGTCGCGAGCGGCCCCGCCTCCGATCCCGGCGAGCTGATCCTGAAACCAGCGCGCTGCCTCCTCCATCACCTCATGGAGGCCGGCCACGCGATCCGCTTTCTCCCGGGCGCGCGGGTCGGGTGGCGGCAGCTGCATGCCCGCCGCATCCACAAGCTCCTTTACCGCGTCCATGAAGGGCAAACCGCGCACCTCGGTCAGAAAGCGGATCGCATCGCCATGGGCCGAGCAGCCGAAGCAATGGTAGAAGCCTTTTTCATCATTGACCGTGAAGCTCGGCGTTTTCTCCTGATGGAAGGGGCAACAAGCCTTCCACTCCCGACCGGCGCGAATCAACTTAACGTTGCGGCCGATCAACGCCGATAGCGAAGTCCGGGCACGAAGCTCATCGAGGAATTGCGGGCTAAGGCTCACTTAGGCGAGCCGGGCCTTTACCAGCCCGCTTGCCTTGGCCATGTCGAGCTCGGTGGCGTGGCGCTCTTTCAGCAGGGCCATGACCCGGCCCATGTCCTTGATCGATGAGGCGCCGGTTTCGGCGACGATCGCGTCGATCGTCGCCTGCGTCTCCTCCTCGCCCATCTGGCGGGGCAGGAATTCCTCGATCACCGCGACCTCGGCCCGCTCGGCGGCCGCCAGCTCGGCTCGGCCGCCTTGCTCGTACATAGCGATGGATTCACGGCGCTGCTTGATCATCTTCTGCAGCACGTCGATCACCAGCGCGTCATCCTCGGGCGCCTTCTCCGCGGTGCGCAGCTCGATATCGCGATTCTTGATCGCCGAAAGGATCAGGCGGATGGCCGCGGTGCGGGGTTTATCGCCTGTCTTCATGGCGGCGATCTGGGCGGCTTTGACGGCGTCGCGAATCATGGCTCTCGGAATCTCGGCCGGGAAAGCGTCAGCATAGCTGCACGGTTCGGCTTTTAACAGGATTGACGCTGCCCGATGCGGCCTCTAGCGACCGAGCCTTAGCGACATCTTCCAAGCATCGAGGAGTGCCCGCCGCAATGGCCGACGCCGTCCACACGCCTGCGCCTAAAGGAGCCACGGGCGTATTGGCGCTGGCCGACGGCAGCCTCATCTGGGGGCGGGGCTTCGGCGCCGAGGGCGAGGCGGTCGGCGAGGTCTGCTTCAACACCGCGATGACCGGTTATCAGGAGGTGATGACCGATCCCTCTTATGCGGCGCAGATCGTTACTTTCACCTTCCCGCATATCGGCAATGTCGGCGCCAATTATGACGATGTCGAGGCGGACAATCCCTGGGCGCTGGGCTGCGTGGTGCGCGAGGAGGTGACCGCGCCGAGCAGTTTCCGGGCGGTCCAGGGCTTCGATTCCTGGTTGAAGGCGAATGGGCGGATCGGCCTCGCCGGCGTCGACACGCGAGCGCTGACTCGCAAGATCAGGCTGGAGGGCGCGCCGAACGGCGTCATCGCTCATCGGGCGGACGGCCGGTTCGACGTCGACGAACTGCTGGCGAAGGCGCGGGAATGGCCGGGCCTGGAGGGCATGGATCTGGCCCGGCAAGTGTCCTGCCGCCAGATGTTCCGCTGGTCGGGCGGTCGCTGGACGCTCGACGAGGGTTATGGCGAGCATGAGGAGGACGAGAAGCGGCCGCTTGTCGTTGCCATCGACTATGGCTCGAAGCGCAATATCTTCCGCAACCTCGCCGATGCGGGCGCGCGGGTCACCGTCCTTCCCGCCACCGCCACCTATGAGGAGGTGATGGCGCACGAGCCGGACGGCATCTTCCTCTCCAACGGCCCGGGCGATCCGGCCGCGACCGGTGAATATGCGGTGCCGGTGATCCGCCAGCTGCTGGAGACCGGCAAGCCCTTGTTCGGAATCTGCCTCGGTCACCAGCTTCTCGGCCTGGCGGTGGGCGCCAGGACGTCGAAAATGCATCAGGGCCACCGCGGCGCCAACCACCCGGTCAAGCGCCTGGCCGACGGTAGGGTTGAGATCACCAGCATGAACCACGGCTTCGCGGTCGAGGCCGACAGCCTGCCGGACAATGCGCGGCCGACCCATATTTCACTGTTCGACGGCAGCCTGGCCGGGCTGGAGCTGACCGACTGGCCGGCTTTTAGCGTCCAATATCACCCGGAGGCCAGCCCGGGGCCACAGGATAGTTCCTATCTGTTCGAGAAGTTCGTGGATCAGCTACGATGACGGTGCCGCCGCCTCCCGGCTGTGATCAGACAATAGAAGCAATTGCCGCTTGCGGAATTCCACTCGCAAATGCCTGCATTGCTTATCCGGGCGAACTGTCCCACCGCCCCAGCATATCCTCCATTATTGGCGCGGTTCCGAACCTGATGAAGCAACCCGCCAAGCCCGCTTGTTCGGGTACCCACTTATGATGACCGGTCTGTTCACGGTGCTGTGCTTCATCACCACGGCTTCGTCCGTGCCCGATTGGGTTGTGAGCGGCGACGCGGCCGATCTCCAGGCGATCGAGCAGGAGCTGGAGACGGTCCATGACGCCGTCGCGATCCGGGTCACCGCGCCGGATGGCAGCGTCCGCCTGCGCGTCCGGTTGCCGGGTGAGCGGCAGCTCCGCGAGATCGCGTCATTTCTGGTCGAGCTCCTGCGCCGCCATATCCAGGTCAAGATCCTGGCGACGCGACCCGCTTATTGCCCCTATGGCGCCGCCGACCGCTGGCGCGAGGGCACGGCCGGCCCGCCGACCGTCGGCATTTTCGGCAGCGCGGCGCAGATCGAACGCGTTCGCGCTGCCAATCCCAACTGGCAATACGAGCCGGCGCGGCTCGATGATGGCCGCACCGGTGTCCATTTCATTCCCGGCGCCGATGAGCAAGACAGCTATGCCGAATTCATGTCCCAGGCCCACGCCGAATTCGGCGCCATCGACATTGCTGTGATCGAGCAGGTTTACGAATAATGCCCCGCCGCACAGACATATCCTCGATCCTCGTCATCGGCGCCGGGCCTATCGTCATCGGTCAGGCGTGCGAGTTCGATTATTCGGGAACGCAGGCGATCAAGGCGCTGAAGGAGGAGGGGTACAGGATCGTCCTGGTCAATTCCAACCCGGCGACGATCATGACCGACCCGGAACTCGCCGATGCCACCTATGTCGAGCCGATCACGCCCGAATTCGTCCGCCTGATCATCGAGAAGGAAAGGCCGGACGCGGTGCTGCCGACGATGGGCGGCCAGACCGCCCTCAACACCGCCCTGGCTCTGTGGAAGGACGGTACGCTGGAAAAATATGGCGTTCGCATGATCGGCGCCGATGCGGAAGCGATCGAGAAAGCCGAGGACAGGCTCAAATTCCGTGAAGCGATGAGCCGGATCGGGCTGGAAAGCCCACGCTCGCAGATCGCCCACAGCCTGGACGAAGCGGTCGACGCGCTCGATTTCGTTGGCTTGCCCGCGATCATCCGGCCCAGCTTCACCCTCGGCGGTACGGGCGGGGGCATCGCCTACAACAGAGAAGAGTTCGTCGACATCGTCGCCAGCGGTCTCGAGGCGAGCCCGACCATCGAGGTACTGATCGAGGAATCGGTGCTGGGGTGGAAGGAATATGAGATGGAGGTGGTCCGCGACCGCAACGACAATGCCATCATCATCTGCTCGATCGAGAATGTCGATCCGATGGGGATCCATACCGGGGATTCGATCACGGTCGCGCCGGCGCTGACCTTGACCGATAAGGAATACCAGATCATGCGCAATGCGAGCATTGCATGCCTGCGTGAAATCGGCGTCGAAACAGGTGGTTCCAACGTTCAGTTCGCGGTCAATCCGAGGGATGGTCGGCTGGTCGTGATCGAGATGAACCCGCGCGTCTCCCGCTCCTCGGCGCTCGCTTCCAAGGCGACCGGCTTCCCGATCGCCAAGGTCGCGGCCAAGCTCGCGGTCGGCTATACGCTGGACGAGATCGACAACGACATAACCGGCGCGACGCCTGCCTCGTTCGAACCGACGATCGACTATGTCGTCACCAAGATTCCCCGCTTCACCTTCGAGAAGTTCAAGGGAGCCGAGCCTATCCTCTCCACATCGATGAAATCGGTGGGCGAGGCGATGGCGATCGGCCGTAACTTCCATGAGAGCCTGCAAAAGGCGCTGCGCAGTCTCGAGACCGGTCTGATCGGCCTCGATGGCGTCAAATCCCTCTACGGCGCGCCGCGGGTCGAGATCGAGGCCGCGCTCGCCCGGCCGACGCCCGACCGTCTGCTCGTCGCCGCTCAGGCGTTGCGCGAGGGCTTCACTGTCGCGGAGATCCACGCCATCACCCATTACGACCCCTGGTTCCTGGAGCGGATCGGCGAGATCGTCGAGGCCGAGGAGGCGATTTGCCGCGACGGCATCCCGCGCGCCGCGGCCGGCCTCAGGCGCCTCAAGGCGATGGGCTTTTCCGATCGCCGCCTCGCCGAGCTGGCGCTCAAGTCTGTCCATATACGCGGCGAGGGGATCAAGACCCGCGCGCGCAGCCACGGCCTGATCCACGATGCGGTCAAGGGGATGATCGGCGCCACCACCGAGGACGAGGTTCGAGCGCTGCGCCACCGCTTGGGCGTCCGGCCGGTGTTCAAGCGCATCGATACGTGCGCCGCCGAATTCGAGGCGAGAACGCCCTATCTATATTCGACCTACGAGGCGCCGAGCTTCGGCGAACCTGAGGATGAAAGCCAACCGACCGACCGCAAGAAGATCGTCATCCTCGGCGGCGGGCCCAATCGAATAGGGCAGGGGATCGAATTCGATTATTGTTGCTGTCACGCCTGCTACGCGCTCGATGAAGCGGGCTATGAAACGATCATGATCAATTGTAACCCGGAGACGGTCTCGACAGATTACGACACGTCGGACCGGCTCTATTTCGAGCCTCTGACGGTGGAGGACGTGCTCGAAATCCTTCACGTCGAGGCGTCCCAAGGCGAGTTGCTTGGCGTCATCGTCCAATTCGGCGGCCAGACCCCACTCAAGCTCGCCGCGGCGCTGTCGAAAGCCGGGATCCCTATATTGGGTACGTCGCCCGACGCGATCGACCTCGCCGAAGATCGGGAGCGCTTCGCCGCTTTGGTCAACAAGCTCGGCCTGAGGCAGCCCGAAAATGGCGTCGCCCGCAGCCGCGACGAGGCGATCGCGGTCGCCGAACGGATCGGCTATCCGGTGCTGACCCGCCCCTCTTATGTCCTCGGCGGCCGCGCCATGGAGGTGGTCGACGGCCCCGCGCAGCTCGACGATTACATCGCCACTGCCGTCCAGGTCTCCGGCGACAGTCCGGTGCTGATCGATCGCTATCTGCGCGATGCGATCGAGGTTGACGTCGACGCTATATCCGACAGCAAGGACGTCTGTATCGCTGGCGTCATGCAGCATATCGAGGAAGCGGGTGTCCATTCGGGCGATAGCGCCTGCTCGCTTCCCCCCTACAGCCTTGAGCCGGAAATCATCGCCGAGATCGAGAAGCAAGCGCGGGCACTCGCTTTGGCGCTCGGCGTCGTCGGGCTGATGAACGTGCAGTTCGCGATCAAGGACGGCATCGTCTATCTGATCGAGGTCAACCCGAGGGCCAGCCGCACCGTACCGTTTGTCGCCAAGGCGATCGGAGCGCCCATTGCCAAGATCGCTGCCCGTGTCATGGCCGGCGAGCCGCTGATGCAATTCCTGCCGATCCACCACGCTATTGCCCACATCGCCGTCAAGGAAGCCGTCTTCCCCTTCGCCCGTTTCCCTGGCATCGACCCAATCCTATCTCCAGAAATGAAGTCTACAGGTGAAGTCATTGGAATAGGATATGACTTTGCTACGGCTTTTCTCAAAGCGCAGCTCGCCAGCGGCATTGAGCTGCCAGGTGAAGGCACTTTGTTCGTATCGGTCAAGGACAGCGACAAGGCAATGATCGTACCGCCGGTGCGGGCGCTGGCCGAGCTGGGCTTCACCGTCATCGCTACCGGCGGCACGGCCGATTATTTGCGTGGGGAGGGGATAGAGGTCGCCCAGGTCAACAAGGTCGCCCAGGGTCGGCCTCACATCGTTGACCGGATCAAGGACGGCGGCGTCGACATCATCTTCAACACCACCGAGGGCTGGCAAAGCCACAAGGATTCGGCATCGATCCGCGCCTCCGCTTTGATGGCCAAGGTCCCCTATTTCACCACCGCCGCTTCCAGCGCCGCGGTGGTGCGGGCGATCACGGTGCAGCGCGCGCGTAGTCTTGAAGTTCGCTCGCTCCAGGACTATTATTCTTCTTCCAGAGCATGATCCTTAACAATTGAATCCGGATCGGGTCGCCTCTTCCCGAAAGGCGGCTAAACATAGGTTTGACGAAAGGCAGTAGCGATGGCGACGGTAGACAAGATGCCGATGCTGGCCGAGGGCTATGAGAAGCTCCAGAACGACGTCCGCCACCTCAAGTCCGTTGAACGGCTCGCGATCATCGACGCGATCGAAGAAGCGCGCGGCCATGGTGACCTTTCCGAAAATGCCGAATATCATGCCGCCAAGGAGCGGCAGGGCCATGTCGAGGCGCAGATCGCCGAGATGGAGGACCGTCTCAGCCGCGCTTTGGTGATCGATCCCAAGACGCTGAGTGGCGACAAGGTCATTTTCGGGGCGACCGTTCGTCTTAAGGACGAGGATGGCAAGATGGTGACCTATCAGGTCGTCGGCCAGACCGAAGCCGACGCCAAGATAGGCCGGATCAGTTACTCCTCGCCGCTTGGCCGCGCTTTGATCGGGCGCAGCGTGGGCGACGAGGTCGAAGTCTCGGCGCCCTCGGGCGACAAATATTATCTGATCAAGAAGATCGAGTTCATCTGATCGTCCGCCGATGAGACTGCCGGACAATTGGCGCGCGGCCAGATTCACCCTGGCAATCGCCGCGGTCACCGCCGTTGCCTGGCTGGTTCCTTATGTGCTTGGCCTGGAAGGGGACGCGGCCATGGCGGGCGGCTTCATTCCCGCCCATGTCGGTGGAGTCACCGGTGATTCCCTCCTCGCGCCCATATTCCTGAAGCCGCTGACGGCGACTCTGGTCCATGCCGGCCCCATCCATCTTGGCTTCAACCTCCTCATCCTCCTCTTCTGCGGCCGCGCCGTCGAGACGGTTCTTGGCGGGAAAAGCCTGCTCATTCTCTATCTGGTCGGCGCCTATGCCGCGGCGGCGGCGCAGTATCTTGTCGATCCGAAGGACATGACGCCGATGGTGGGTGCGAGCGGGGCCATCTCTGCGGTGCTCGGCGCCTATGCGATGTTGTTCGGACGCAACAGGGTGAAACTCGCCAATCCGCTGCTCGCTCTCTGGCTCAATGTCCTTTGGCTCGCCGCCGCCTGGGTAGGCCTGCAGCTGCTGGTCGGATTCAGCTTCGAGACGGTTGGAGCCCGGATCGCGATCGCCGCCCATATCGGTGGTTTCCTCACCGGCCTGCTGCTCGCCAAGCCGCTGCTTCTGCTGCGCTGGCGGGGAGCCTGAGGCATTGGCTCGGCGGTCTCGATTTTCGCCGCTAATCGCCCCCATCGACTTCTGGCTCGAGTAAGCGGTGGAGGTGAACCACGACATATTTCATCTCGGCATCGTCAACCGTGCGCTGGGCGGCCCCGCGCCAGGCATCGAGCGCGCTGGCATAATCGGGATAAAGACCGACAACGTGCGTCGTATCGAGATCGAAATCGAGACTCCTGGGGTCCTTTACCCGCCCGCCGAAGACGAGATGGAGCTTGCTCATGATCGTGCCGATGGCAGCGGCGCTCCGGAAAGCGAAAGCTCCCGGAGCCGCACCACTTATTGCCCGCCGCGGCCTTTGGCCGAGCTCTTCACCGCCCCGATCGCGCGGTCGGTGAAATCATCGAGCCTGCGTCGCACGCCGTCGCGGCTGAGGCCGAGTTCGTCGATCTGCTTGCGTCCAGCATCGCGGGCGGCGCGGGCGGCATCGCGGGCAGTGTCGTTGAGCCGCCGGCCGACATCGCCGAGCAGGGCATTCTCGCGCTGCGTTCGGGGGAGAAAGGCGGCAGCGAGCGCCCCGATCGCCAGGCCGCCGACGACCGCCGCCACCGGGTTCGCCTCGATCCCTTCGGCGGCGCGCCGCCCAGCGCTCCGGGCGCTGCCACGAGCTTCCTCATAGGCCGCCGCGGTCCGCTCGCGAGCAGTACGATAGGCATCGGCCGCGGTGTCGCTCACAGCCGCCAACCTGCTCCGGTCAGCGGCCCTGCCGGTCGCCGTCGCTATATCCTCGTCTCTGGTCGTCATGCGCTAGCTCCTTCAGTCATTGACCCGGCGGCGACGGCCGCCTGGCCGCTTGGTCTTATTGGTGGACGCCGCAGCAGCGGCTTCCTTCTTCCCCTCGTTATCCGAGACGAGCCGCGCCACTGCGGACTTGATCGGCGCCCGGGCGAGGAACAAGGCGAATGCCGCCAGCGCCGCCGAGACCGCCACCGGCCGATCCTTCACTGCCTGCACAGCGTCGTCGGCCAGCTCGCCGCTCTTGTCCTTTACGCCCTCCCAGGCATTGCTCGCCAGAGCCGCGGGCCTCAGTCGCTGCTGCAGCTCGGCGAGCGTCGCCGCCAGCCGCCTCCGTGCCCGTTCGGCTTTGCGCTTCGCCTGGACAAGGTCCGCGCTCAAGCGATCTTCTCCCCAGCCGTGAGTGCCGCTTTCTCCTCTGTATCGCCCGCCAGCGCCTTCATCCCGCCAACGCCGTAGCGGATAAGCAGGAAGCCGCCGAACCCCGCGACCGCCGCCACGATCAACCCGCCGAGCAACGGCCCGACAAGATGGGCAAGCGCGAGAGCCAGACCGATCAGCGCCACGATCAACGCCGCCTCGATCAGCAGCGCCCCGACCACGATCGCGACAATCCCGCTTTTCGCTTTGCCGGCGCGGCGCAGTACGATCATCCTGTAGAGATCCGTTTCGGCCTTGACGAACGACCGTCCGTCATCGGCGAGCCGTCCGAACAGATCGCTGATCGAGCTCTCCATTCCATTTCCCCCCGGTTCGTACAAAATTAGGCGCCTTTGCCGGACGAGCGGTCGTCACCGCGGCGCTCACCATTCCCATCGTCACCGTCGGGAAGCCCGGCCTTGATCAGCCGAATCAAGGTGAAGCCAACTACAGCGGCGATGCCGATTGCGACACCTGGGCTCTTGCGAACGGCCGAGCGGACATTGTCATAAAGCTCGTCGACATCCTTGTTCCGTAATGTGTCGGCGAAGCCGGCCACCGCGTCGGAAGCCCGGCGGGCATATTCGCCATAATCGCCGCCGAGCCTCTGATCGATCGACTCGGCCGCATCGCTCACCACTTTGGACAGCTCGTCGAGCGCTTCGGTCGTGCGAGCCTTGCCGCTCTCGGCGAAATCGCGCACGCGTTCGCTTGCTTGGTCACGCAGCGACGACGTCTGGCCACGCAATTGCTCGACCATGGTTCCGCCTGCTTTCGTCTGCTTGCCCTCCATATCCTGTCTTCCTCCGCTCGTTCCGCCCGTGTCATCCGCCGCCGCCGCTTTGCCGATGAAGCCGGCGCCATCGCTTGTCCCGCCACTGCCTCTTGCACTGCCCCGGCCGGTTTCGTTCGATCCCGCCGGACTGGTTTCCATCGCGTTTTTGATGATGTGATCGGTGCCGTCGGGAAACTCGGATCTGCGAGAAGGCATAGGAAATCTCCAGCAAGCAGTGGGTTGGCCTGTCCGAAGGAGAACAGGCGAGACGCCCTCCCGTTCCAGCGCCTTGCGACGAAAGTTGCGCCGCCAGCGCCGTGCCGATAAGCCGCCCTTGCCGACCCCATATAATTCGAAACGAGGCCGTAACAATGACCGCCATCCTCGACGTCCATGCCAGGCAGGTCCTCGACAGTCGTGGTAATCCGACGGTGGAGGTGGATGTGTTGCTGGAGGATGGCAGCATGGGCCGTGCCGCGGTCCCTTCCGGCGCGTCGACCGGCGCCCATGAGGCTGTCGAGAGAAGGGACGGCGACCAGACCAGATATCTCGGCAGAAGCGTCGGCGGAGCGGTGAACGCCGTGCGAGGCGAGATTTTCGAGGCCATTGCCGGCATGGATGCCGAGGACCAGGCCGAGATCGACGCCCTGCTGATCGATCTCGACGGCACCGAGAACAAGTCGCGGCTCGGCGCCAATGCGATCCTCGGCGTTAGCTTGGCTGTCGCCAAGGCCGCGGCCGACGCCCGAAGCTTGCCTCTTTATCGTTATGTCGGGGGCGTCGCGGCCCATATGCTGCCGGTGCCGATGATGAATATCATCAATGGCGGCGAGCATGCCGACAATAGGATCGACTTCCAGGAATTCATGGTGATGCCGATCGGCGCCGACAGCCTTGCCGAGGCGGTGCGTTGCGGCGCCGAGATCTTCCATACACTGAAGAAGGCGCTGCATGAGGCCGGCCTTTCGACTGGGGTCGGCGACGAAGGCGGTTTCGCGCCGGCACTGGCCTCGACGCGGGACGCGCTCGATTTCATCCTCGCGGCGACGGAGCGGGCCGGCTACACGCCCGGCGACGACGTGGTCCTAGCCCTCGATTGCGCCGCGACCGAATATCTCAAGGATGGCGTCTATCATATGGAAGGGGAGGGGCGGGTCCTCTCGCCGGCCGAGATGGCCGACTATCTCGCCGAGCTTGTCCGTGACTATCCGATCCGCTCGATCGAGGATGGCATGGCCGAGGACGATTTCGAGGGCTGGAAGCTGCTCACCCGGAAACTCGGAAACAAGGTCCAGCTGGTCGGCGACGACCTGTTCGTCACCAATCCGAAGCGGCTCGCCATGGGGATCGAGAAAGGCTTGGCCAATTCGCTGCTGGTCAAGGTCAACCAGATCGGCACGCTGACCGAGACGCTGGAAGCGGTGGCAGCCGCTCAACGCGCCGGCTATACCGCAATCATGTCCCATCGCTCCGGCGAGACCGAGGACACGACCATCGCCGACCTCGCCGTCGCCACGAATTGCGGGCAGATCAAGACCGGCAGCCTTGCCCGCTCCGACCGGCTCGCCAAATATAATCAGCTCATCCGCATCGAGGAGGAGTTGGGCGGCCAGTCGGGATATGCGGGCAGGGACATTTTTGCCGGCAAAGCGGCATGATCCGCCTGCCAACGGTGCTGGTTCTCTTGATGCCGCGGCCGTTGTACCTGCGCTAGCTTTGGCGGATTTCCTGCAACGATGTGACTCGTGAAGATCGGGCCATGCGACCGGACGACTCCCGAAGCGGAGTTTCGCACACCGAGCGACCGAAGCGGCCCGCCGGACACGCCAGAATGGCGTTTTACCCCAGATAGACTTAGCTCCGACACGTTTTCGCTTGATTTGCTTGTCTTTTGCTGATTCTGTTGGTTACATGGCAGCGGGCAGGCGAAACACGGTCGATACCATCAAGCGGGCGGCCCTTCCAGCACTGGCTTTGCTGATCATCGCCAACTTCCTCGGCTACGCCATTCTCGGCTCCAACGGCATGTTGAGCTGGGGCGATTATCGCCGCCTCAAGGCGGAGCGGATCGTCGAGCTCGCCCAACTGGATGCGGAGCGCGCAAGGCTTGCTCATCGTACCGATTTGCTCGATCCGCGACGCGCCGATCCGGACCTGGCCGACGAGATGGTGCGCAAGGAGCTGGGCCTTGTCCGTCCCGATGAAGTGATCGTCCCGATCGGGGAATGATTCGGTTGTCATGTCCAGGGCGGGGTTTCGGATTGCCTTTGGCAATCCGAACGGATCGGCGTAGCCCGCCGTCCTCACTTTTCCGGCATGAGATTTCGGCTTTCGCAGGAATGACAGAGGTGGGTGGGCACGAGTTGCGTGCCCTCGCATTTGCCGTCATAGAACCGCCCATCCGCACTGACAGGGAAGCCGAAAGTGGCCAAGGCAGCCTCGCCCAAGCGTGCCAGCAGCAAAGCCTCCGCCGGCACGCCCGCTTCCGCCGGAAGCGGCGGCAATCGGGAGCGCCCGCCCGAGCCGAAGCGCCATCGGGCCGGCAGGGACGAGCTGCTCGAATATTATCGTAAGATGCTGCTCATCCGCCGCTTCGAGGAGCGCGCCGGCCAGCTATACGGCCTGGGCCTGATCGGCGGCTTCTGCCACCTCTACATAGGCCAGGAGGCGGTGGCGGTCGGGCTGCAGTCGGCGCTCGAGATCGGTAAGGACAGTGTCATCACCGGCTATCGCGACCATGGCCACATGCTTGCCTACGGCATTGATCCCAAACTTATCATGGCCGAGCTGACGGGTCGTCAGGCGGGCATCTCCAGGGGCAAGGGCGGATCGATGCACATGTTCAGCATCGAGCATCGCTTCTACGGCGGCCACGGTATCGTCGGCGCCCAGGTATCACTGGGCACGGGTCTCGCCTTCAAGCACAAATATGCGGGCGATGGCGGCGTGTGTCTCGCCTATTTTGGCGACGGCGCCGCCAATCAGGGCCAGGTCTGTGAGAGCTTCAACATGGCCGAGCTGTGGAAACTTCCGATCATCTTCGTGATCGAGAACAACCAATATGCGATGGGCACCAGCGTCAACCGATCCTCGGCCGAGGATCGGCTTTATAAGCGCGGCGAGAGCTTCCGCATTCCGGGCCTGCAGATCGACGGTATGGACGTGCTCGCCGTTCGCGGTGCCGCCACGACGGCGCTCGAATGGGTGCGCGCCGGCAAGGGGCCGATCCTGCTCGAGCTGAAGACCTATCGCTATCGCGGCCATAGCATGTCGGATCCCGCCAAATATCGTTCGCGAGAGGAAGTGCAGGCGGTCCGGGACAAGTCCGATCCGATAGAGCATGCCAAGCGCGAGCTGGAAGCGGTCGGCTGCAGCGAGGAACAGCTGAAGGCTATCGACAAGGATATACGCCAGATCATTGTCGAGGCGGCCGATTTTGCGGAACAATCTCCCGAACCCGATCCGCGGGAACTCTATACCGATGTGCTGGTGGAAAGTTATTGATGCCGATCGAGATCAAGATGCCTGCTTTGTCGCCTACCATGGAGGAAGGGACACTGGCCAAATGGCTGGTAAAGGAGGGCGACAAGGTCACGTCCGGGACCATCCTTGCCGAAATCGAGACCGACAAGGCGACCATGGAATTCGAGGCGGTCGACGAAGGCGCGATCGCTAAAATCCTCGTTCCGGAAGGCACGGATGAGGTGAAAGTCGGCGCCACCATCGCGATCATGGCGAAGGAAGGTGAGGATCCCGCGAAGCTCGAAGTGCCGCAGTCGCCGCTCGAGGTGGAAAAGAAGATCGAAGCAGGCGAAGCACCGGTCGAGGAGGACTATGAGATCCAGGCCGTGACGGCGGTCAAGCCGCCTCCCGGCAAGGAGCCGGCCAGTCTCAGGGTCGATCCGGAAGTGCCCGAGGGCACGGAAATGGTCCGCACTACCGTGCGGGAGGCGTTGCGCGACGCGATGGCGGAAGAGATGCGCAGGGACGACCGCGTCTTCGTGATGGGCGAGGAGGTTGCCGAATATCAGGGCGCCTATAAAGTAACCCAGGGCCTGCTCGAGGAGTTCGGTGCGAAGCGGGTGGTAGACACGCCTATCACCGAATATGGCTTTGCCGGCGTCGCCACCGGCGCGGCGATGGGCGGTCTCAGGCCGATCGTTGAGTTTATGACTTTCAACTTCGCGATGCAGGCCATTGATCATATTGTCAATTCGGCCGCGAAAACCAATTATATGTCGGGTGGACAGATGCGCTGCCCGATCGTGTTCCGCGGCCCCAATGGCGCGGCGGCGCGGGTCGCTGCCCAGCACAGCCAGAATTACGGGCCCTGGTACGCCAATGTGCCGGGTCTGATCGTCATCGCACCCTATAGCGCGGCTGACGCCAAAGGACTGCTGAAAGCCGCGATCCGATCTGAAGACCCGATAGTATTTCTCGAGAACGAACTACTTTATGGACATAGTTTCGACGTTCCAATGCTCGAAGACCATGTCCTGCCGATCGGCAAGGCGCGGGTGGTGCGCGAGGGACGTGACGTTACCTTGGTCAGCTATTCGATCGGCGTCGGCGTTGCGCTTGATGCCGCCGCTTTGCTTGCCGAACAGGGGATAGAGGCCGAGATCGTCGATCTTCGAACCCTTCGCCCGCTCGACAAGGCGACATTACTGGCCAGTCTGGCCAAGACCAACCGCCTGGTCTGTGTCGAAGAAGGCTGGCCGGTCTGCTCGATATCCTCCGAGATCATGGCTATTGCCATGGAGGAGGGATTTGACGACCTGGACGCGCCGGTGCTTCGCGTCACCAATGCGGACGTACCGCTGCCTTATGCCGACAATCTCGAGAAGCTGGCTTTGATCAAGGTGACGGAGGTGGTCGAGGCGGCGAAGAGGGTCTGCTATAAATGACGTCATGACGCCGGAGGAGGGGCCCCACTCGACGTCCACCGGCCGCTTGCACTGAGCTACGTGCCGGCCGCGACATGGAGCCCCGGCGATGAGCACTGGGAGGCGCAGGGCTTACTTGGCCGATGCTGCGCATGTTCCATCACCGTCTCACCGGGCGCTGATCGGGCTTGCGGCTTTCCGGCGAATTGTCGAAGACTGCGTGCTGGCATTGGGGAAGGTCGGATGCTTCGTTATATCGCGGGTGCGGTTTCGGCCCTGCTGCTGGTCGCGGCGAGCTTCTTCATCTGGCGAAGCTATGCGCAATCCGACGATTTGGTGCCGTCGGCGCCCGAAGCTGCGGTCGAGACCGGCGAGCGAGGCGCCGTGGCCGAGCCGCCTGAAGCGACGGAGAAGAGCCGGGAGGAGAAGAGGTTCAGCCGCGCCGACAAGAATGAAGACGGGCGCATCACGCTCGAGGAGCTGTACCAGCCGCGCCGCAAGGCCTTCGCCAAGCTCGACGGCAATGGTGACGGCCGGCTGAGCTTCGAGGAATGGGCGGTCTCGACGACGGAGAAGTTCACCGGGGCCGATGCGGACCGGTCCGGCTGGCTGAGCCCGACGGAGTTCGAGACGACCAGGCCGAAGACGAAGGCTCGGCCGAAAAGATGCGCTTGCTAATTCCTCCCATGGTGAGGGGTTTTGCCTAGGCTTCGACTTCTACCCTCTCCCCCGCGAATGCCGGGGGAGGAACCCGTAGCCATCCATTCGGCCAGCTTCTCCCGCGCCCGCTTGGTGTACAGCACCTTGCGATCCGCCTTCCTGGCTCGGCCCTCGATCGGCGGGAATAGTCCGAAATTGATATTCATCGGCTGGTAGGTAGCGGCGTCGGCGCCGCCAATTATGTGACCGAGCAGGGCACCGATCGCGGTTTCGGGCGGGGGAGGGGAGAGCGTGGCACTGGCCAGCTCGGCCGCGGCGAAGCGGGCGGCAAGGAGGCCGATCGCCGCCGATTCGACATAGCCTTCGCAGCCGGTGATCTGCCCGGCGAAGCGGATGTGCGGCGTCTTGCGCAGCCGCAGCGTGGCGTCGAGCAGCAGCGGCGAATTGATGAAGGTGTTGCGATGGAGACCGCCGAGACGCGCGAACTCGGCTTTTTCAAGGCCCGGGATGGTCCGGAACAGCCGTATTTGCTCGCCATGTTTAAGCTTGGTCTGGAAGCCGACCATGTTCCACAATGTGCCTAGTGCATTGTCTTGCCGGAGCTGGACCACCGCATAGGGCCAGCGGCCGGTCTTCGGATCGTCGAGCCCGACCGGCTTCATTGGGCCATAGCGCAGAGTGTCGATGCCGCGCGCCGCCATCACTTCGATCGGCATGCAGCCCTCGAAATATGGCGTGTTCCTTTCCCAATCCTTGAACTCGGTTTTTTCGCCATCGAGCAGACCTTGGTGGAAAGCGACATACTGCTCCTTCGTCATCGGGCAATTGACGTAATCACGTCCGTCGCCGTCCGGCCCGACTTTGTCCCAGCGCGACGCCATCCAGCAGACATCCATATCGATGCTGTCGAGATGGACGATCGGGGCGATCGCATCGAAGAAAGCGAGCGCGTCGCCGCCGGCCGCGGCTCCGATCGATGCCGCTAGGCGCGGCGCGGTCAGCGGCCCGGTCGCGACGATGGTCGCGCCGGAAACCGGCAGGGCGTCGATCCGCTCGCGCACCACCTCGATATTGGGATGGGCGAGGGCCATTGCAGTGACCGCGGCGGAAAAGCCGTCCCGATCGACGGCAAGCGCCGAGCCCGCGGGAACCTTGTTGGCGTCAGCGGCTGCCATGATCGCCGAACCTAAAGCCCGCATTTCGGCGTGGAGCAGCCCGACCGCGTTATGGTCGGCGTCGTCGGAGCGGAAGCTGTTCGAACAGACCAGCTCGGCGAGTCCATCGGTTTGGTGCGCCGGCGTCGTTTCGCCGGAGCCGCGCATCTCCGAGAGCCGAACCTTAACCCCGGCCTCGGCCAGCTGCCACGCAGCTTCCGAGCCGGCCAGCCCGCCGCCGATGATGTGGATCTGGTGCGTCATGCAGGCCCGATACGCCATTCCCGTGAAAGCGGGAATCCAGCGCCGCCGGCGTCTTGTTCAGAATCAGCTTGGATTCCGCGTGCGCGCGAATGACGGGAGGGATTCATTCTTGGTCAGCGGTCGCGATTCCCTCATCCCCGGCGTCGACTTCCTCGCCCTCCGCCTCATCGCTTTCCTCGATGCGCGCGGCGGAGACGACATGTTCGTCCTCGGCGACATTGAACAAGCGGACGCCGGCGCTGGTGCGGCCGATGATTCGAGTATCGCCGACCGCCATGCGGATCATCTTGGCCTGATCGGTGATCAGCATCAGCTGCTCGCCGTCATGGGTGGGAAAGCTTGCCACGACGGGGCCGTTGCGCTCGAGATTGTCGATATTGGTGATGCCCTGGCCGCCGCGATTGGTGCGCCGATATTCGTAGGCGGAACTGCGCTTGCCATAGCCGTTGGCGCATACTGTGAGGATGAACTCCTCCGCCTCGGCAAAGGCGGCCATCCGCTCGGGTGGCAGGGTCGGTTCGTTCTCATTGCCCTTCCAGGGCGCGGCGCGCAGATAAAAATCGCGCTCCTCCGTGGTCGCGGCGAAGCCCTTGAGGATGGACAAGGAGATGACCTCGTCGCCGTCCTTGAGCAGGATACCGCGAACGCCGGTCGAGGTGCGGCTCTGGAATTCGCGAACCGCCGTGCCCTCGAAACGGATGGCCTTGCCGTTGCGGGTGGCGAGCAGAACATCGTCTTCCTCGGTCAGCAGGGCTACCCCGATCAGACGGTCGGTGGCGTCCTCATCGAAGCGCATCGCGAACTTGCCGTTCGACGGCACGTTGGCGAAAGCGTCCATCGAGTTGCGGCGGATGCCGCCGTGGGCGGTGGCGAAGATGACGTGGAGCTTGCTCCACTCTTCCTCATTCTCCGGTAAAGGCAGGACGGTCGAGATCGTCTCGCCCTCTGCAAGCGGCAGCAAATTGATCATGGGACGGCCGCGTGCCTGCGCTTGGCCCTCAGGTAGGCGCCAGACCTTCAGCCGATAGACCTTGCCGTGGGTAGAGAAGAACAGGACCGGATTGTGGGTCGAGGCTACGAACAATTTGATGACCGCATCCTCATCCTTGGTCCCCATGCCCGCGCGCCCCTTGCCGCCGCGATTCTGGGTCCTGAACGTATCGAGCGGTGTCCGCTTGATGTAGCCGGCATGGGTCACCGCGACGACCATATCCTCCCGCTCGATCAGATCCTCATCCTCGATCCCGTCCCAGGCGGGCGCGATCTCGCTCACTCGCGGTGTAGCGAAGTTGGCGGCAATCTCGTCGAGTTCGTCGCGCATGACCTGATAGAGCTTCACCCGGTCACCCAATATGTCGAGCAGCTCGCCGATCGAGGCGGCGAGCTCGCTGAGTTCGCCGGAAATCTCGTCGCGGCCGAGCGCGGTCAGGCGGTGCAGGCGCAGCTCGAGGATGGCGCGGACCTGCGCGTCGGACAGCCGGTAGCTGGGGCCTTCATGCCTCCGTTCTGCCGCTTCGACCAAGGCGATGTAGGGCGCGATTTCCGCCACCGGCCAATCGCGCGCGAGCAGCGTCGCGCGCGCCTCGGCGGGCGAGGCGGAGGCGCGGATCAGCCGCACCACTTCGTCGAGATTGGTCACCGCGATGACCAGGCCAAGCAAGATGTGGGCGCGATCGCGGGCCTTGGCGAGCTCGAACTTGGCCCGGCGGGTGATCACCTCTTCGCGGAACCTGACGAAGGCTTCGATGATGTCCCTGAGGTTGAGCGTCTCGGGCCGCCCGCCGCGGATCGCCAGCATGTTGGCCGGGAAGCTCGCCTGGGCCGGCGTATGTCGCCATAGCTGGTTGAGGACGACGTCCGGGGTCGCGTCGCGCTTCAGATCGATGACGACGCGGACGCCTTCGCGATTGGATTCGTCGCGTATGTCCGAAACGCCTTCGATCCTTTTGTCCTTGGCCGCCTCGGCGATCTTCTCGACCAGACCGTTCTTGCCCACCTGATAGGGAATAGATGTCAGCACGATCGAGCGGCGGTCGTTGCGCCCTTCTTCGATCACATGACGGGCGCGCATAATGATTGAGCCTCGGCCCGTATGATAGGCACTGCGGGCTCCGGCCTGGCCGAGGATCAAAGGCGCGGTCGGGAAATCGGGGGCGGGAACGACGTCGATCAGCGCATCGATCGTGATGCCGGGATTGTCCATATAGGCTTTGCAGGCCGCGATGACCTCGCCCAGATTGTGCGGCGGAATGTTGGTCGCCATGCCCACCGCGATGCCGCCGGCGCCGTTGACCAGGAGATTGGGAAAGCGCGCGGGAAGCACCTGTGGCTCGTCGCGCGACCCATCATAATTGGGCGTGAAATCAACCGTATCCTTGTCGAGATCCTCGAGCAGCGTCATCGCCACCCGCGCCAGCCGGGCCTCGGTGTAGCGCATCGACGCCGGCGGATCGGGGTCCATCGATCCGAAATTGCCCTGGCCATCGATCAGGGTCACCCGCATCGCCCAATCCTGGGCAAGCCGGGCGAGCGCATCGTAGATCGAGGCGTCGCCATGGGGATGGTAATTGCCCATCACGTCGCCGACGATCTTGGCCGATTTGCGATAAGGACGGCCGGGAACGAACCCACCCTCCTGGCAGGCGTAGAGGATACGGCGATGGACCGGCTTCAGCCCGTCGCGCACATCCGGAAGCGCGCGGGCGACGATCACCGACATTGCATAATCGAGATAGGAGGTCTTCATCTCCTCGACGATGGAGACGGGGGAGATATCGCTTTGTTCGATGGTCGGCGGGGCGCTGGCCAATGACTGTTCCTGCTCGGCTTGGGTGGGGCGCCGGGAAGGGCGCTTCAGCTCGGTTGAACCCTAGCCGATCAATCCGGTCAAAGCCAACCCCGCGCGCGCGTACGCGCACGCGCGAGGCAGCACGTATCGGAAGAGCCGCTTCTCGGCGAACGGAGGCGCGGTTGCGGCGGACGGGGGCGAGGGTGCTTGCAGCGCGTGCGCGTCGCGGGTGAGAGCAAGACGGGCGTCATCTAAGGCCGATCTGCCACGGAGACTGGCTTACAGGGGATCGATTTGAAGGCATTTCCTGTTATCTTACCGTGGGTTGCAGTTCAACTGCGGTTCAGCGTGATCCGCTAGCAACATGCGATATTTGGGGTTAAGACCCGGCAGCCCAAACACTGGCACCAATTCATGCCTCGAGCGCCGGCAGGAGAAATAGTATGAGATCTGCCATACGCACCGCATCCGTCGCGGTGCTCCTGCTTGGCGGCGCCGTCGTGGCCGCCCAGCGTGGCGCGGCGCAGCAACCTTTATCCCCTGCCCAACCATCCGTCCGCCAACTCGCCCTGAGCAAGGAGGAGCGCGCGGCGCTCGCGCCGCTCCAGGCGGCGGTCGCCGCCAGGGACTGGGCCGTCGCGGCGACCGCTCTTCCGGCTGCCTTGGCCGGGGCGCGAGGAACTGATGCCAGATATATCGTGGCACGCCTCCAGCTTCAGATGGCCCTCGATACCCAGAACATCGCCCTGCAGTCGCAGGCGATCGACGCGCTGGTCGCGACTGGCGGTGTGGCCTCGGTGGATCTCCCGCCGCTGCTGCAAAACCAGGCCGCGCTCGCGGCCGGCAACGGCAAGTATGAGAAGGCGGAAGCTATCTATACCCGTCTGCTGGAACTCGATCCCAATAATGTCGAAGCGCTAAGGGACCTGGCAAAGATTAAAGTCGATCTTCGCAAGCCCGGGGAAGCGGTGACCTTGCTCGACCGGGCGATCGCGGTCCGCGAGGCCGTAGGCCAGCGGGCTCCCGAGAGCTGGTACATTTTCGCACTCAGGCTCGCCGTGGACGGTAAGATGACGGCGCAGGCGGGCAAGCTGGGCCGCGAGCTGGCGACCGCCTATCCGACTGCGGAGAATTGGCGTGACGTCGCCCTTGCCTATTTCGATCTTAATCGACCCGGCGATCCCGCTTCCCTCGACGTCTGGCGTCTGATGCGGGCCGCCGGCGCGCTGGCCGGCGAGCGTGATTTCCTGCAATTCGCTCAGGCGGCCAATAGCGCCGGGCTGGCGGCGGAAGCCAAGGCCGTGCTCGATGAAGGCGTCGCTCGGAAAATGGTCGATCCAGCCAAAACGATGTTCAAAGAGCTGCTTGCGGCTTCGAGCAAAAAGGCTGCCGCCGAGCGCGCTGGGCTCGGCGGCCGGCAGACCGCCGCGATGGCCGCTTCCGCCGGGGCGATGGCGCTCTCCGCTGGCGATGCTTTTTTCGGCTATGGAAATTACACGACGGCCGCAACGCTTTACGGCGCCGCGATCCAGAAGGGCGGCGTGGACGGCGCTGTCGCCAACATACGCTTGGGCGCGGCCTTGGCGCTAGCTGGGCGCCGGCCCGAAGCGGAGGCGACTTTCCGCTCGGTTATCGGCCCCGGCTCCGACCTCGCGGCTCTGTGGCTGGCATGGCTCCGGCAGCCTGCCTGATCCTCTTCGAAGCACGCAAGACACAGAGTTTGCAGGAGACCCTCATGAGAACCTCTTCTTCCTTCGTCATGGTCGCTTCGCTGGCCCTCGGCGGAGCTTGCCTACTTGCTTCTGCCCATCAGGCGGCGGCGGCGCCGAAAGTGAAGGGCGGCCAGACGACTACCACCCAGGACGGCCGGACTCTGGCGATCAGCAAAGAAGCGGGCGCGGCACTGAAGGCGCTGGAGACCGCGGTGAAGGCCAAGGACGAGGCCGCTTATCCCGCGGCTCTTGCTGCCGCGCAGGCCGCGGCAACGACGTCCAACGAAAAATATTTCCTCGGGAGGTTCCGCCTCGAACACGGCCTCAACGTCAACGATGCGGCTGAGCAAATGGTCGCGCTGGAAACGGTCATTGCAAGCGGCGCGGCGACCGCGGCCGAGCTTCCCCGCTTCTATCAAGGCATTGGTATCCTCGCCTCCAATGCGAGAAACTGGCAAGCGGCGCACGACGCGTTCGCCAAGATGGTGGAGCTCAGCCCGGACAATAGCGACGCCATCGTCAATCTCGCTATGGCCAAGATGAAGCTGCACAAGGAATCCGAGGCGCTGCCGCTGCTCGAGCGCGCCATAGCCGCCGCCAAGACAGCCGGAAAACCCGTGCCCGAATCCTGGTACCGCAATGCTCTGAAGCTCGCTTATGAAGGGCAGAAGCCTGAAGCCGCTGCCCTAAGCCGCGAGGTGTGGGCGGTTTATCCCACCGCCGAGAATTGGCGCAACCTCTTGGTCATCTACCAGGATTCGGTTCGGAACGACAATGACGGCAATCTCGACGCGTTGCGGCTCATGCGGGCCTCGAAGGCGATGTCGCAGAAGAGCGAATATTATGAGCTCGCCATCGCCCTGAGCGACGCGGGGCTTCCGGGCGAGGCAAAGCTGGTGCTCGACGAAGCCGTTGCCGCCAATATTGGTCGGCTCACGGACGATACGTACAAAAGAGTCATGGGCCGGGTCGCGACGAAAGTCGATGACGATCGTGCTTCGCTGCCGCAACTGGAGGCGAGGGCGGCGGGCGCGCCGACCGGCAGACTGGCGTTCAGGACCGCTGACGCGTTGTTGGGCTATGGCGAATATGTCAGAGCCGCCGCTTTGTACCGCACGGCGATCGTCAAGGGAGGGGCGGACGTTGATGTCGGCCTGGCCAATATGCGACTCGGCATCGCCCTCGCTCTCGCCGGCAACAAGGCCGAGGCCGAAAGCGTCTTCAAAGGCGTGAGGGGACCTCGCGCTTCCATGGCTGGTTTCTGGCTCGACTGGCTTGCCCGCAAACGGTAGGCGGATGGCAAAACGATGGCCGGGCGCCGCGGCGGGTCGGCGCTCTTTCCATCGCGGCGCGGCCGATCGGGCATCCGGCGAATGGCCGCTTTGCCTTCGCGACCATGGTTCGCTTCGCTTGAATCGGCTCCTATTTCTCCGTCCGGCCCGAAATCACTCCCGTCCGTCCCATATTGCGACGGAGCATTTTCAGGGCCTTCCGCAACGTCACGGTGCACGTTAACGATTGTCGAGGTCCCGCGGGGGGCTGCTCTCTGGCCGTTGGGGACGAAGCGTTGCGTTTCGACGATATGATCGCGACGGTGCTGGCGCAGGGTGAAACTCCGCTCTCCGCTTTGTCAGCCAAATGGCGCCAGCTCGTCGACCTGCTCGCGCAGCGCCGGGCGGACCGGTCCAGCGCCGAAGCCGTGGAAGCTTATGCCTGGTTGCAGACGCATCGTGGGTCGATTCCCGTCGCAACCCGCCGCGATGCCGCTTATGCTCTTGCCGGCCGGAGGATCTCGCCGCCGCTGCTGCGCTTTTTCGCCGACGATCATCCCATCGTGGCGGCGCCCTTGCTCGGCGCGGCGTTGCTCGACACCCAGGAATGGCTCGATCTGCTGCCGTCGATGGGCCCTACCGGGCGTGCGTTGCTTCGCCACCGGCGTGATCTGTCGGCGGAGGTCGTGCATGCGCTCGCCAGTTTCGGTGCCGCCGACTTTGTTCTTCCCGGCGGGATCGGGGAAGGGGAGGCGGCCGCACCGCCGCCGGGCGGCGCCGGTGCTCTCCATCCCGCCGCCGAGCGTGGCGAAGCGCAGATTCGCGACCTCGTCGCCCGTATCGAAGCCTTTCGCAAGCAGCGGGAAGTGGTCCCCTATCCTCGGCCGGCCCTAGACGAAGCGATCGCGGTCGACAGCTTTCGGTGGGAAGCCGGTGTGGACGGCGTCATCCTCTGGGTGGAAGGCGCGCCGCGCGGGCCGCTGATCGGCCAGAGCATCGCCTCGATTGCCGATCGCGGCCAGTTCGGAGTGGACGGCCAGGCTGCCGGCGCGTTCGAGAAGCGGGCGCCGTTTCGCGATGCACGTTTCAACATCGCCGGGTCGGGCATCGCTTCGGGGGACTGGCGCATATCCGGCGTGCCTTTCTTCGATCCCACGCATGGCAATTTCCTGGGTTATCGCGGTAGCGCTCGCCGCCCGCGCGTCGATGAAGTCGCCTGGCCGGAAGCCTTGCCGGCGGTCGGCCTGTTCGGCCCCGATCTGCCGGCGGATTCGCTGCGCCAACTCATCCACGAGCTGCGGACTCCGCTTAACGCCATCGTCGGCTTCGCCGAAATGATCGATGGCCAATATATGGGCCCTGCGGCGGTCAATTACCGAATCCGCGCCGCTGAGATCATGGATCAGGCGGCACGGCTTCTTTCGGCGGTCGACGATCTCGACACCGCAGCGCGGATTGAGACCAGCCGCTTGACGCTCGACGAAAGCTCGGTCGACGCAGTCGCCTTGCTTTGCCGCCTTCACGACGCTTACGAACGAGTCGCCAGGCAGCGCGACAGCCGCATCGCCATCGAAATCGAGCCAGGTCTGCCGCCCGTTAGGGTGCAGCTGGGTGTCGCCGAGCGCATGTTCGCGCGCATGTTGGCCGCAACGGTCGGCCTCGCCTTGGAAGGCGAGATCATCGCCGCCACCATAAAGATGGGCCAGATAGGCGGCCACAAGATGTTCTGTCTCTCAATTGATCGGCCCGCCGCCATCGCCGGACTGGATGAGCGCGCATTGCTCGATCCCGGCTATAGCCCCGACGGCGACTGGCCCGGTGCGCCGGCGCTCGGGCTCGGCTTCGCGCTCCGCCTCGTTCGTAACCTAGCCGAGGCGGTCGGCGGCGCGCTGCTGATCGGTGATAGCCGCTTCTTCCTCTATCTGCCGCCGCTGGAGCCAGCCGAGCTTTCCTCCGGCCAGAGCAGCTAAGGTTCGCATGGACTTAAGAGGAGGCCTTCGCCTTGCCAATTCGGCTCTCCCTCCGCTATCGTCCCCCCGGGAGCCGATAGGGCCTGTAGCTCAATGGTAGAGCCGGCCGCTCATAACGGCTTGGTTGGGGGTTCGAATCCCTCCGGGCCCACCAGGTTTCGGCTGGCAAGCCAGCTCGGGTGCGGACGGGCTGTTCAACATAGGCGGACTTGCCCGCCGAAGCCTTGGCGAAGGCGGGGAGTAGCGCAGCCTGGTAGCGCATCTGCTTTGGGAGCAGAGGGTCGCAGGTTCGAATCCTGTCTCCCCGACCATCACGACCAGGGTCCCTGCCGGGACTCAGGGCCTGGCAGGCGCCCTTCCGATCTCCTCCCGGGCGTTGGCGAGCACGGCAAGCATGGCGGTCCAGGCCGCGATGTTCTGGCGGAGTTGAGCTGGATCCACCTTGTCGAATGTGTCGTCCGGCGTGTGGTGGACGTCGAAATAGAGTAGAGCATCCTGTTGCAGGTCGATCGCGGCCACTCCCGCTTTGGCCCAATCGCCAAGGTCGGCGCCGGCCTTGGCCTGTCCCGTGCCCAGGGAGATGCCGAGCGGCGCGAGCAAAGCGGCGATCCGATCGACGATCGGCTTGTCCGCGGCGGCGACGCTCGGATTCATTCGCCATACCCGGCCGGTGCCGTAATCCGATTCGGAGACGAAGACCACCTTCTCATCCTTATGCGCTGCGCGATAGGCATCGGCACCGAACGCGCCCACTTCCTCAGATCCGAACCAGACGACGCGTATCGTCCGCCGCGGCCGCCCTGCCTCCATGATCCTTTTCGCTGCCGCCGCGGTGATGGCGATGCCGGCGGCATCATCGATTGCGCCGGTGCCAAGATCCCAGCTGTCGAGATGGCCGCCGATCAGCAATATGCCCGCTTGCGGGTCGCTGCCCGGCACTTCGGCGACGACATTGCCCGAGATTTGCTCGCCGATGAAACGGGGCGTGAGGAGCAAGCGCATCGTCACAGGCTTGCCGCGCTCCAACATGCGCCGGAGGTTTTCGGCATCCGGGATCGATAGTGCGGCGCATGGGATCGGCGCCACGCCTTCGCTCCAGTTGGTGAGGCCGGTATGCGGGTTTCTGTGATAATCCGTGCCGAGCGAGCGAATCACCACGGCAGCAGCCCCCTTGCTGGCGGCGAGGGAAGGCGCGGAACGCCGCACTGGCCCGAAATAGCTGTAGCTGGACCCGTCCTGCGTTGGCCGCATGGCATGGTCGATGAAGACGATCTTGCCTCGGATCTTCGCCTCCGACGCGGCCTTCAACGCATCGACACTGTCGAATGCAACGACCTCGGCGGTAATTCCCTGTGGCGGGGTGGCGCCGCTATGGCCGAGCGCGGTCACCGCCAGCTTTTGCGGAAAAGGGCCGACAATCTCGGCGCTCTCGGAGCCACGCACCCAAGTCGGCGCCCGATATTCCTCGATATGGACGTTGCGGAAGCCTAGGGCCTTGAGCTTGGCCACCGCCCAGGTTCGCGCCCGCGCCTCCGCCTCGGTGCCGGCGAGACGCGGACCGATCTCGGTGGTCAGCCCTTCGACGATATCAAGGGCAACGTCGTCCTCCAGCGCGGCATCGCGCAACCGTTCCACTTGCCGCACCTCGTTCTGCGCCGGCGCCGGGGCGGCAAAAGCGAGGAAGGGAAAGAGGGCGAGGGTGAGGAGCGGCTTGTTCATCCGCCGGTCCTAACCCAACCACCGATCTCGCGGAAGCGGGAATCCGGTATCTCGCGACAAGCCGGGCTTGTGCGGGCGACATCGCCGTCCGCCACGCGGCAGGGAACCTTCCCGCGAAAGCTGTGAAAGAGAGAGGGATCTTAACATCGCCTTCGCCGTCATGGGAGGCCTATTGTTTGTTTTCCGGGAAGGCCTCGCGTTGCTGCTGAAGCTGCCGACTGTTTTCATCTTCTGGTTCTGAATGGGTAGATTGAAGGCGCCACGGCAGGTTTGCCAATCCCGGCGGGGCGCATTAGGGAAATGCAAATCCCTAAACCGCTACCGTTCCCGGAGAAAAGCGCCGCCCATGGCTGCACAATATAGTTTCGTCATGAAGGGCCTGACCAAGACCTTCCCCGGCGCGCCCAAGCCAATCCTCAGTAACGTCCATCTGCAATTTTATCCGGACGCGAAGATCGCGATCATCGGGCCCAACGGATCGGGCAAATCGACGTTGATGAAAATCATGGCGGGCCGCGATAGGGAGTTTGTCGGCGAGGCCTGGTCCGGAGAGAATATCCGCGTCGGCTATCTCGAACAGGAACCGCGGCTCGATTCCTCTAAAACGGTACGCGAAAACGTCATGGACGGAGTCCGCCCGATCGCCGACATGATGGATCGTTTCAACGCGATCGGCGCGCTGATGGCCGATCCGCCGGGGGACGTCGCTTTCGACGCCTTGATGGCCGAGATGGGCGAATTGCAGGAGAAAATCGACGCGGTGGACGGCTGGACGCTCGACAACCAGCTCGAGATCGCGATGGACGCGCTGCGCTGCCCGCCGGGCGACAGCCGCGTCGATAATCTCTCGGGCGGCGAGAAGAGGCGGGTCGCATTGACCCGGCTGCTGCTCGAGAAACCCGACATTCTTTTGCTCGACGAACCCACCAACCATCTCGACGCCGAGAGCGTGCAATGGCTGGAAAAGCACCTGGTCGATTATGCAGGCAACGTCATCCTGGTGACCCACGATCGCTACTTCCTCGACCATGTCGTCAACTGGGTGCTCGAACTCGATCGCGGGCGCTATTATGTCTATGAGAGCAATTATTCCGGCTATCTCGAGAAGAAGGCCAAGCGGCTGGAGCAGGAGGAGCGCGAGGAACGGGGCAAGCAGAAGGCGATCGAGGAGGAGTTGGACTGGATCCGCCGTTCGCCCAAAGCCCGCCAGACCAAGTCCAAGGCCCGCATCCGCGCCTTCGACGAGCTGGTCGAGGCGCAGGAGAACCGGACCCCGGGCAAGGCCCAGATCCTGATCCAGGTTCCCGAACGGCTGGGTGGCACGGTGATCGAGGCCAAGAGCCTGACCAAGGCCTATGGCGACAAATTGTTGTTCGACGATCTGAGCTTCAGCCTGCCGCCGGGCGGCATTGTCGGCATTATCGGCCCTAACGGCGCCGGCAAGACCACCTTGTTCAAGCTGATCACCGGTGTCGAGCAGCCGGACGCCGGCTCGATCCGTATCGGCGAAACGGTGCGCCTTGGCTATGTCGACCAGAGCCGCGACGCCCTGAACCCCAACAAGAATGTCTGGGAGGAGATTTCGGACGGGCTCGACATATTCCGCTTCGGCAAGCAAGAGCTCGGCACTCGCGCCTATGTCGGCGCCTTCAGCTTCAAGGGGGCGGACCAGCAGAAAAAGGTAGGGCAATTATCGGGCGGCGAGCGCAATCGCGTCCATCTCGCGAAGATGCTGAAGGAGGGCGGCAATGTCCTCCTGCTCGACGAGCCGACCAACGATTTAGACGTCGAGACATTGCGGGCGCTTGAGGACGCGCTGGAGAATTTCGCCGGCTGCGCCGTGGTGATCAGCCATGACCGCTTCTTCCTCGATCGCCTCGCCACCCACATCCTCGCCTTCGAGGGCGACAGCCATGTCGCCTGGTTCGAGGGAAATTTCGAGGCCTATGAAGAGGATAAGCTCCGACGGCTCGGCCCGGACGCGGACCGGCCGCATCGGGTGACGTATCGGAAACTGACGCGCTGAACTTGCGGCCATCATGACCGAGCCGCTTTTTCCGCGCGAGCGCTTGGCACATGGCTATCGCGACGTCGAGCTGGCGGTTGCCTATCTGCACGGCATAGTCGAGCTGCGCCCTGAACCAAAAACATAAGGAATTGGGCCGTGACCCGGCCAGGCCGAGCAGAGTTAGTTAACTGCTCGACAATAACTTCCCGGTAGAGCCGCAACCTCTCTTTGGGGTGGTTATGTCTGTTCGATCCTTCCCGGGTCTCGGATTTGTCCTGCTGCTGGTCGCTTCCTGCGTCCCGCCGGCGGGCGCGAGGTTTCGGGCAGTCTATTCGGCCGTCGCCTCGGTCTCGCCCCAAGTAGAGGTTATCAAGGCGCCGCCATCGGCCGAAATCCTGGCCGAAGCGATCGCGCCCGGCGCAGCGGCGAAACCGTTCGACCTTGGCTCGACCTCCCGCACCGACGTGCTGGGCGCGCTCGATTGCCTGACAGCCGCGATTTATTACGAAGCGCGATCAGAGTCCGTGGACGGACAGCGGGCGGTCGCGCAGGTGGTGCTGAACCGGGTTCGCCATCCCGCTTTTCCAAAAAGCGTCTGCGGCGTCGTCTACCAGGGTTCCGGCCGCTCGTCCGGCTGCCAGTTCACCTTCACTTGCGACGGCTCGCTTGCCCGGGCGCGGCGCCCTGGTCCCTGGGAGCGGGCGAGGAAGGTCGCAGCGGCTGCGCTCGCCGGTTATGTCTACGGGCCGGTCGGCCTCGCCACCCATTATCACACCATTGCCATCCATCCCTGGTGGGCAGACAGCATGTCCCGGGCGGTGACGATCGGTGCTCACATCTTTTACCGTTGGCGCGGCGAATGGGGCGATCCGAAGGCCTTTCGGCGGCCCTATGTCGGCGGCGAGGTAATGGTCGCGGCGACCGACGATGCAGCGGCGCGAACGCGGGAGCGTATCGAGACCATCGCCGGCGTGACGATCCACCGATCGGACGACCGCGCGACAGGCTATGTCTTGACTGAAGACGGTACGAGGGTGCGGGAACACCGGATGGGATCATCCTTCGCAGGCGTCACCGTCCATCGGGGCGAAGGCGCCGCTCAAACCGCGCAGGCGCCGGTCCAGGAATCTGCTGCCGGCGAAAGCGATCCCGTCCCGGTCCGCTGACGCCGTAGTGCTGGACATTCAGGGCTCGCGCACCGCGATCACCTCAAACAGCGCATTCTTGTAGAATAATCGTTTCAACCGGTCGACCATATGGCGCGGCGCGCGCAGCCGCGCTTGCCGCTTCATTTCCTCGATCCGGTCGGTCTCGCTCACTATGCGTAGTGGCAGGCCCCTGAACAGCGCGCGCGCCGCATCCAAGGTCAGATGAACCGTATGGTCCGCGAAGGGCCGGATCTCGAACGGTATGCCGAGCGCGCGCCAGCCGGCATGGACCGACGCAGCCAGATGATAGACAGGGTGATGCACATTGACCGTGAAGTAGAGCAGTCCGCTCGGCGCGAGAACTCGCACCATCTCGGCGATTATCGTCGCTGGCCGCTCCGCGTGATCGACGACATTGTCGGACAGCACCACGTCGAACGACCCGTTCTCGAACGGCAGATTTTCTCCATAGGCCGCGATCGTTCGCGCCCGCGACTGCCATGCCGGGAACAAAGCGCTATAATGTTCGGCCAGGGGATCGACGCCGACGCTGTTCGCGCTTCCGAAAAAGAAGATCACGCCATGTGCCCCGCTACCCACCTCGAGTACATGATCACTCTCGCCGATCGGCCGCACCTGCTCCAGTTTTGCGCGGATCGCGAGGGAACGCGCCTTCATCCCTGCGACAACATCATGTTCTTGGCCTGGAACGGTCTTGGATTTGTGCTGCTGGTAATCGAGCTGCCGCTCGAGAGCGCGCTTCGCCCGCTGCGCCCGTGCCTTGTCGCGCCACGTCATGACGCGGCCCTCCTGCATGACTTGATGCGGGCCCCCCGATCTCGCCCCGACAAACGAATCATCGTACGCGCTTTACGAAAACGGCGTCGCCTTCGCGCTTCTCGGTGACAAAGTTGGGGATTGTCTCGATCAGCTCGGAGAGGCGCGAGAAGCCATAATTGCGCGCGTCGAAAGACGAGCGGTTGCCGGCCCGCCGAGCAACCTCCGACAGGCTTGCGAAACCGCGCTCGTCTCGCTTCGACGCCTTGATCGCCGCGCTGAGTAAGGCGAGCAACTCTTCGTCCAACTTGGGCTTGGTCTCGATCGGCACGCGCTCCGGGACGTCTTCCGCTTGCGCTTTGGCAAGGGCGGCGACATCGATGAAGCGGGTACAGGCCTGCTTGAACGATTCCGGAGTCTTGGCGCCGCCGAATCCATAGACGGGAAGCCCGTCCTGCCTGATGCGCATTGCCAGGGGCATGAAGTCGCTGTCGCTGGACATGATGCCAAAGCCGCCGACCCGCCCGCCGAACAACAAGTCCATCGCGTCGATCGTCATCTTCATATCGGTCGCGTTCTTGCCCTTGATGATGTCGAACTGCTGGTGCGGCTCGATCGCGTGGCGATGGGTCATCACGGACCAGCCCTTCAACCCTGGCTTGCTCCAATTGCCGTAGGCGCGACGGATGTTGACCGTGCCTAGCTCGGCGAGGACGGTCAGCACCGCGTCGAGACCGTCGGGCGAGGCATTGTCGGCGTCGATCAGCAGAGCGATGTTTCGGGCTGGATTCGGATTGCCGGTGGGCACTGGCTTGCTATCGCCTCCGGCCGCGCAACCTGACGTCAAGGCTCAACGGCCCGGCGCCGGCTGCCGACAGATAGAGAAAGACGAAGCAGAACAGGATCGCAGCGTCGCCCATGTTGAGAACGGGATAGAAGCTCTTGGGATAGTGGAATATCCAATAAGCGACCGCCATCTCGCCGGCGAGGATGAAGGCGACCGGCCGGGTGAACAGACCGATCAGGAGCAGGAAGCCGCCTGTCAGCTCGAGGATGCCGCCGAGCCAGAGCAGGGTCATCGGAGTCGGCATCGGCATTGGGCCTGCCGGAAAGCCAAGCAGTTTCTGCGTGCCGTGCTCCATGAAGATCAGCCCGGTGACGATCCGGAGCACGCTCAACAGAGCGGGCGCCCAGCGCTTCGGCAATCCGATATCCCCCATCGTCCGTCTCCCTCGTCGCGGCGCGACCGTATCACCCGGGCGAGGCTACGCAAAGGCCGATCCCCAATCGTCACTGGTCCTCCGGCTCTTTCTGCGGCAGAAAGCGGTTGAACCATGGCCAGCGCGCGCAGCCTCTACGATGTGTTGAACGTCGCTCCCGACGCGGAGCCGGTCGTGATCGAGGCCGCATATCGCGCGCTGATGAAGAAATACCACCCCGACCAGGCGGGAGTGCCCGACGACATCGCCGCATCGAATGCGGCCGAGATCAACCAGGCATTCTCGATATTGCGCGACCCCAAGCGGCGCTCCGATTATGATCGCCGCGACTTGAGCCGCTTCCAGGCTTTCCATCTTGCCGAATCCCAAGTCCTGCCGCCACCGCGGCGGCACAGCGCGTTCGGCTGGAGCGGATGGTTCGTCGCTTCGCTGCTCGGCTTCATCCTGTTCGCGATTATCAATGGCCGGGGCGGCCTGATCGTGCCCGCGACCGAGACCGATAATCAGGCCGCACCGCTCGCCGCCACCGAGCCCGATTTCCGCAGTCAACCGGAGAAGATCGAACCCGCTTTCCGTGCTGCTAGCCGACCGACCGACATCGACCGCGAGATCCTCGCTCGCGAATCGGCGGCCGCCGCGTCGGCATTGCGCGCGCCCGATATCGATCCCGCAAAGGTCGCGCTACCGCAGACTTTCGGTGAAGAGTCGCGCTCCACTTTCTCGACGCCGCACGGTCCCGCCGTCCATTCTGTCCGTCCTAAGTCCCGGCGGCGCGGCAGCGTCCAATCTGCTGCAGCTGAGGAGGATTTCCTGAAGCGCGAAGGCTATATTTACTAGGTTTTCCGGCCGGATGCGGGCGCTTAGCGCGGCGAGCCGCACGGCACTCGGCAGGGCAAAGCGGGCGCCTTGGGCTGCCGCCGGCCTTCGCCCAAAGCCTGTTCCACCTCCTCGGCCATGTCTTTTCCGTCCCGCCGATAGCCTTTTGCTTCAAGACAGTCATAAGCATTGTAGAGCGCCGCGATCGGATCCATCCAATATTTGTGATTGGCCTGATCGGTGCATAGCTTGATGTCCGCCCGCATTTCCGGTTCGCTCTTGGTCGGATGAGAGACCTGCGCCGCGCAGGCCGGCAGCAAGGCGAGCAGGGACAGGGTCAGATGCTTCATCGTGCATTCCGGTGGGTTGGGCCGCTGTATTTGTCGCACCGGCGAGCCAAGTCCACAATGGCAAGCGGGGTAGATCGGAACCCTCGTCGACGCGGCATTATTTCCTGATCGCCTCTGGTCGGGCTCGCTATCTATTTCCACTACGGGCGCGGCGTAGTCCGAGCGGAGGAGCAAGGTGTCTAACCCTCTAAGCCGGTCTGAACTCGCCGCTCGCCTCGTCAAGCAATTGGAGCGCGCCCTCGGCGATCGAGAAATAGGCGCCATGTAGGGTAAGGCGACCGTCCGCCTCGCGTTCGCACACCCACGGGAAGGTACGCAGATTGTCTAGGCTGACGCATATGCCTTCCAGTTCCATCGCGCGGAACGCTTGCTCGTCCAGCTCGCGGCCGCAGGCGGCGCGGACCTTCTCGCGCGCCTCGTCGAGCAACTGGATCCAGTCGGCGATGAAATGGCCTTCGCCCTGCTCGGCATGGTCGAACCGACCGGTCAAGGCCGCCGCGCAGCCGCCGCACAATTCATGGCCAAGGACGATGATCTCGCCGACCTCGAGCTGGGTGACGGCGAACTCGAGCGCCGCCGAGACGCCGTGTCGCCCGCCCGCCCTGGCTTCGCAAGGCGGGACGAGATTGGCGACGTTGCGGACCACGAACATTTCGCCGGGTCCGGTGTCGAAGATCTGGCCGGGATCGACCCGGCTGTCCGAGCAGGCGATTACCATGACGCGGGGATTTTGGCCCTCGGCAAGGCTCGACCAGCGCTGCCGCTCGCGCGCCCAGCCTGTTTCCTTGAACCGGCGATAGCCTTCGATCAACGCCCTGAAATCCGCCATGAGCTCCTCGTTACCCCCGGCGGAAGCCGGGACCTCACTTCCAGCTCTATAGGCAAAGGAAAGGGAGATTCCAGCTTTCACTGGAATGACGGTCGGGGGTGGCGAGGGAGGCGGGCAATCGCTATTTGCGCTTCATGAGCGAAGCCGTCGCCCCGATCACGCGCCTGAAGCAGCGCAAGCCGGACTGGATTCGGGTGAAAGCGCCCGTCGGCGCCGCTTTCGTCGAGACCAGGGCACTGATGCGTCGGCTCAATCTCGTTACGGTTTGCGAGGAGGCCGCCTGTCCCAATATCGGCGAATGCTGGACCAAGAAGCACGCCACGGTGATGATCCTGGGCGACATCTGCACCCGGGCCTGCGCCTTCTGCAATGTCAAGACTGGCATGCCGCGCGCGGTCGATCCGCTGGAACCGGAGCATGTGGCCGCCGCTGCGGCCGAGCTTCGCCTCGAGCATATCGTTGTCACGTCCGTCGATCGCGATGATCTGGCGGATGGCGGCGCCAGCCAATTCGTCAAGGTGATCGAGGCGCTTCGCCGCGCCACTCCGACGACCACGATCGAAATCCTCACGCCCGATTTCCGCAATAAATCGGAAGCAGCGGTCGAGGCGATCGTCGCCGCCCGGCCCGATGTCTACAACCATAATCTCGAGACGGTGCCGCGGCTCTACCCCACCATCCGTCCCGGCGCTCGTTATTATGCCTCGCTGCGCTTGCTTGAGAGCGTCAAGCGGCACGATCCGACTATCTTCACCAAATCGGGCCTGATGGTCGGTCTCGGCGAGGAACGGCTCGAGGTCCATCAGGTGATGGACGATATGCGCTCGGCCTGTGTCGATTTCCTCACCATGGGACAGTATCTTCAGCCGACGCCGCGCCATGCCCGCGTCGAGGATTTCGTCACGCCGCAGGCATTCGCCGCTTATGCCGCCATCGCTCGCGCCAAGGGCTTCCTGCTCGTCGCCGCCAGCCCGCTCACCCGGTCGAGCTATCATGCCGGCGACGACTTCGCGAAGATGAAGACGGCCCGTGAGGCGCGGCTCCGAAAGGCTTGAATTGGCCTGTTCTCTCCCCACCGTCATTTCCGCGAAAGCGGGAGCCGAAGACGACCGCAGGTCAATCCAGACGGACTTGGCAGCAGGCTGCGAGCTGGCCTGGATCCCCGCTCACGCGGGGGTGACGAAGCAGGAGGGATAAGGTGCCGCGTCACACCGAGACTCGCAACATCTGTTACGCGCCCGAACAGATGTTCGACCTCGTCGCCGACGTGAAACATTATCCCGAATTCCTGCCCTGGGTCGCCGCCGTCCGCATCCGGTCCGATAGCGACACCCTGATCGTTGCCGACTTGGTCGTCGGCTTCCGTTCACTCAAGGAAACCTTTGCTTCCCGCGTCGTCAAGCATCGACCCGTCGACATCAAGGTGGATTATCTCGAAGGACCGCTCAAATATCTCACCAACAGCTGGAAATTCCGGCCGGACGGGAGGGGCGGCACCGACGTCGACTTCTGCGTCGATTTCGCGTTCAGGAGCCGCATATTCGAGGCCCTGGCAGGGCAGATGTTCGATCGGGCGCTACGGCGGATGATCGACGCATTCGAGGACCGCGCCCATAAGCTCTACGGCGATTGCGCCTCCGCCGCCGGACCTCAGGGCATGAGCAGGTCGAGCGCGCAGAGCGCCGCCTGAAGCCGGATGCCGCCGCGGCCCAAGTCGCCGAACTCCTTGGTGTCCGCGATGGTCTCGTTCGGATCGACGCCTCGGCGCGCTTTGGCGAACACGACCAAGCCGACCGGCTTGCGCTCGCTGCCGCCGCCTGGCCCGGCAATGCCGGTGACTGCCACTGCCGCGTCGGCGCGGCTCCGCTCCAGCGCGCCCCGCGCCATGCCCCAGGCGACCGCGATCGAGACGGCGCCGAACGTGTCGAGCAGCTCGTCGCTGAGCTCGAGCATGCCCATCTTCGCTTCGTCGGAATAGGTAACGAAACCGCCCTCGAACACGTCCGAGGAGCCCGGTATCTCGGTCAAAGCCGCGCTGACCAGCCCACCGGTGCAGCTTTCCACGACCGTGATCCTGTTGCCCGCCGCCCGGTTTGCTTCGATCACCTGGCGGGCCTTGTCGACCAGCTCATGAGGCAGGATGGAATCGCGCTTTTCACTCATGACGGCAGGCCGGGACAGATGGAGATATCGCCGCCACGGCCCTTCTTCTTTCCACCCAGCTCGACAAGCAGTGCCACGATCTCGCCGAGATTTTCCAGCGGCAGAGGCGAGAGAAGGCGGGTTACCCTGTCGATCATGGCCCAATCCCGGGTCTTGTCGGCGGCAGCTTGGTTCGCGGCATATCGTCCATCAAGCCGCGGAAGGTGGTGTCACTGATGCCCTCGAGCGGTGATTCACCCATCATTTTGACGAATGCCTGCTTGGCGCCGACCCAATGCTCGTTTCGTGCAGTGGCGATGCGCTCAACGTAAGCCGGGTCCTCGATCGTCAACCAGGCATCGGCAGGAAGAATAGAGCGGCATCTCTCGGCAACCACGGGAATTATGGAGGGAAGAAAGTAAAGACCGAGATCGACCATCTCGGCATGCGTGGTGCAGCGCGCCGCCGGGTCGATTTTAGCCACATTGGTGACTTGGGGAGCGGTGAGCAGGAGCGCGGCGACGACAAGCGTCATCATTCATCCTCTGGCAGCCTGACGGTCGCGACCGCCAAAGCAGCGATGCCTTCGCCGCGTCCGGTGAAGCCGAGCCGCTCCGTTGTCGTGGCCTTGATGCTAACCCGCGCAGGCGACACCCGCAACAAGGCTGCGAGCGACTGACGCATGGCCGGACGGTGCGGGCCGATTCTCGGATCCTCGCAGATCACGGTCACGTCGAGATGGTCGATCCGCCCGCCACGGCGTTCGATCAGGTCGCGCGCGTGGCCGACGAACAGGGACGAGGCGGCGCCTCGCCATTGGGGGTCGGAAGGTGGGAAATGATCGCCTATATCGCCTTCGCCTGCGGCGCCGAGCAAGGAGTCGGTGACGGCATGGAGGATGACGTCGGCGTCGCTATGACCTTTAAGGCCGCGGCCGTGCGGGACGTGGATCCCAGCCAACCACAGCTCCTCCCCGGACGCAAAGGCATGAACGTCGAAGCCGAGTCCGCTCCGAACGGTAAGTCGCATCGCCAGAATCACTTCGGCGCGGACGAAATCCTCCTCATGGGTGATCTTCTCCAGCATCGGGTCGCCGGTGACGAGCGCGACCTCCATGCCGGCGGCGCGCGCGACCTGAGCGTCGTCGGTCGCCTCCGCTCCTGTCCAGCCACGATGGGCGGCGAGGATCGCGTCGAAACGGAATGTCTGGGGCGTTTGTACTCGCACGAGGCCTTCGCGCGGCAGGGCATCGCCGAGCGTCTCCCGCCTACTGGCCAACGTGTCGACCACAGGCAAAGCCGGAATCGCGCCGTCATGCCCGTCTAGGGCCGCGAACAGGCTATCGATCAGCCCGGCGGGCACGAAGGGACGCGCCGCGTCGTGGATCAGGACATGCGCTGCGCCGCCGTCCGCAGCAAAGGCCTCCAGCCCGTTGCGCACAGAGACTCGTCGCTCGGCGCCGCCGACGATCGGGGAGGGAAGGGTACGAGTCCCCAGCGCCTCTGCGTAGAGCGCTTCCTGGCCAACGCCGATCACCACTCGTATCTCGTCGATCCTCGGATGGCGGAGGCGGTCGATGGCATGAGCGAGCAGCGCCCTGCCGCCGATCTTTCGATATTGTTTCGGAACGCCGGCGGCTCCGCCCGCGCGCGTTCCACTGCCCGCCGCGACGATCAATGCCACAGTCCTGCCGCCCGTCATGGCGGCTGCCTAGCCGAGGTCTGGCTTGCCCGCCAGCGCCTTTGCCCCTATTTTCCCCCCTCTCATGAGCAGGTTGAAACCCATCCGGGCCGGATCCGTCCGCATTGAGACACCGGTGATCCTGGCGCCGATGACCGGGGTCACCGACCGCCCGTTCCGGCGCATCGTCAAGCGTTACGGCGCGGGCCTTACCGTTACCGAGATGATCGCCAGCCAGGCAATGATCCGCGAGACGCGCCAATCCTTGCAGAAAGTGGCCTGGGATCCGATCGAGGAGCCGGTGTCGATGCAGCTCGCCGGCTGCGCGGCTCGCGAAATGGCGGAAGCGGCCAGGCTCAACGAGGATCGCGGCGCGGCGATCATCGACATCAACATGGGCTGCCCGGTCAAGAAGATCGTCAATGGCGAGGCCGGATCGGCGCTGATGCGGGACCTGAAGCTCGCCGCTTCGATCATCGACGCGACCGTGAAGGCGGTGAAGGTTCCCGTCACGCTGAAGATGCGCATGGGCTGGGACCATGCGAGCCTCAACGCGCCCGAGCTCGCCCGCATCGCGGTGGACCTCGGTGTCCGCATGATCACCGTCCATGGCCGGACCCGCTGCCAGATGTACAAAGGCGAGGCCGATTGGCGTTTCGTGCACCGGGTCAAGGAGGCCGTCGACGTGCCGGTGATCGTCAATGGCGATATCTGCTCGATCGAGGATGTCGGGACGGCGCTCGCTTTGTCCGGCGCGGACGGCGTGATGATCGGCCGCGGCACTTATGGCCGGCCCTGGCTGCTGGGTCAGATGATGCACTGGCTAAGGACCGGGCAGCGGCTTTCCGATCCGAGCATGGATGAACAATATAATTTAATTTCAGAGCATTATATAGCAATGCTCGGTCATTATGGAAATGAAGTCGGCGCCAATTGCGCGCGCAAGCATATCGGCTGGTACACGCGTGGTCTGCACGGTTCCGCGGAATTCCGCAACGCGTTCAACCAGGAGCCCGACCCGAAGCGGGCACAGGCGATGCTTTACGACTTTTACGCGCCCTGGCTGAGCAGGGCGGCTGCTTAGAATCTGCGTTCCACCTTCGGCGAAGTTAAGGAACGGGCCATCTGCTGTGTTCTTTTTACCACATTCTTGTGGTAGCGAAGCCATGTGAACGCCGAAGTCTCGATCGCAACCGACATTCGTCCCCGCTGGCGACGCCGTCTTTCGGTGGCGCTGCGGCGCAGCCGGCTGGTGTCATTCGTCGAGATCGGCACCGTCGTCGCAGTGATCGTCGTGGCAATTGCCAGCTACTTCATCGCCACCCGACAGGGCAGTCCGGCGGCGCCGCTGACTCCACCGGCCGTCGCGATGCTGATGGTCGCCAACCTAGTTCCGGCGATGGCGTTGATGGTGTTGATCGCGCGGCGCGTCGCGATGGGACGCGCGGCTCGCTCGCAGATCGGGGGGAGGGGTCGTCTCCACGTCCGCCTGGTCGCCTTCTTCTCGGTGATCGCCAGCGTGCCGACCTTGATGGTGGTGATCTTCGCTTCCCTGCTTTTCCAAAGCGGCATGCAATTCTGGTTCTCCGATCGCGCCCGCACGGTGTTGGCCGGCGCCGAGAATGTGGCTCAGCTCTACGAAGCGGAGCACAAGCAGCGTCTCTCTCTCGATCTCCAGGCCATGGGGGGCGACATGGTCAATCAGATCAACCGTTTCGGAATCGACAGCCGCGCCTTCGAGAATGCGATATGGTTTCAGATGGCAGGCCGCCAGCTCACCGAAGCTGCAATCCTCACCATCAATTCGAACAACATCATTCAGACCCAGATCGGCGCGAACCTGTATGAGCGGCCCATCGAAAGACGATTCTCGCCGGCCCAGCTGCGAAAGCTCAAGGCGGGCCAGGTATTGGTGGTGCTGAACACCGCCGATCGTGTCGAGGGCGTCATCCGTCTCGATCCCGCGGCTCCGGTCTACCTCTACGGTGCCCGAGAGGTGAATCCCAACGCGATCGCCTCGATGGACCAGGCAAGAAGCGCCGTCAGCGATTATCAGAACGCTCTCGAACGGTCCCGCACGCTCCAGTTCCGGTTCAACGCCGCCCTACTGCTGGTTTCCCTGTTCATAGTCGCGATTTCGATCTGGATCGCGCTCGCGCTGGCGGACAGGCTGGTACGTCCGGTCGCGCAACTCGTCGGTGCCGCCCGCCGTGTTACGGCCGGCGATTTATCCGCCCGGGTTCCCCGATCCCGGGTCAACGATGAGGTCGCGACGCTCGGCAACGCCTTCAACCGGATGACCCATCGACTTGAGGAACAGACCGGTGCTCTGGTCTCGGCAAATGCCCAGCTCGACAGCCGCCGCGCCTTCATCGAGGCGGTGCTGTCCGGCGTCACCGCGGGCATCATCTCCGTGGGTTCCGACCGCGGCGTCCGCCTGATCAACAGCTCCGCCGAGGTCTTGCTCAAGACCGACAAGGGGCAGGCGATCGGCCGGAAGCTGGCCGACCTCGCGCCCGAATTCGACCGTCAGCTCGACAGCGAGGAGCGGGAAGACATCATTCAATTCTCCTCCGGCGGCGAGCCGCGTACCCTTGCGGTGAAGCGGGTGAAGGTGGAGGGCGGTCATGTGCTCACCTTCGACGACATCACCGAGCAGCTTCTCGACCAGCGCCGCGCCGCCTGGTCGGACGTCGCCCGCCGCATCGCCCATGAGATCAAGAACCCGTTGACGCCGATACAGCTCGCCGCCGAGCGCCTGCAGCGCCGCTACGCCAAGGAGATCGGTTCCGACTCCTCCACCTTCGAGCAGCTGACCGGGACCATTATCCGCCAGGTCGGCGATTTGCGGCGGATGGTCGACGAATTTTCCTCGTTCGCGCGTATGCCCAAGCCTGTCTTCCGGGAGGAAGCGATCGCCGACCTTGCCCGGCAGGCTATGTTCCTCCAGGAAGTGGCGCATCCCGATATCGCCTTCCGTCTCGAAATCCCCAATCCCTCGCTTGTTCTGGTCTGTGACCGGCGCCAGCTCGGCCAGGCGCTCACCAATGTCCTCAAGAACGGCGTAGAGGCGATCCAGCAGAAAAGAGAGGAGGGGCGCAAAGACGATGCGGACGAAATCGTCGTGATGATCGAGGAGAAGCAAGGCCGCCTTTCGATCGAGATCCAGGATAGCGGCATGGGCCTGCCGAGCGAGCGCGGGCGCCTCACCGAACCTTATATGACCACCCGGACCAAAGGAACGGGACTCGGCTTGGCCATCGTCAAGAAGATCGTCGAGGAGCATTTCGGGAGTATCGAGTTCGACGACGCTCCGGGCCACGGGACGCGGGTTCGCCTGATCTTCGACACGGAAATGCTCGCTCAGCTGGCGCATGGCGGCGAGGATTTTTCTCAGGACAGCATGGCGAGCATCTAGGTCATGGCGCTCGACATCCTTATCGTGGACGACGAACAGGACATTCGGGACCTCGTGTCGGGCGTGCTCGAGGATGAGGGTTATGCCACGCGAACCGCTGCGGACAGCGCCGCCGCCCTCGCCGCGTTGAGTGATCGGCGGCCGTCGCTGGTGCTGCTTGACGTCTGGCTGCAGGGATCGAAGCTCGACGGCCTGCAGCTGCTCGAGGAGATCAAGCGCCGCGACCCGAGCCTGCCGGTGCTGATGATTTCCGGTCACGGCAATCTCGATACGGCGGTCGCGGCGATCCGTCAGGGCGCGGCCGACTTCATCGAGAAGCCGTTCGAAGCCGGTCATCTGCTCCATCTCGTCGCCCGCGCCACCGAAACCGACCGGCTGCGGCGTGAAAATGCCACCTTGCGCGCCCAGATCGGCCAGGAAACCGAGCTCACCGGTTCGAGCGTGGCGATCAACGCCGTTCGCGCAACGCTGAAGCGGGTTGCCGGCACGGGAAGCCGGGTTCTCATCACCGGACCGGCGGGCGTGGGCAAGGAAGTCGCCGCCAGACTGCTCCACGATTGGAGCCATCGCGCGCAAGCGCCCTTCATCGTGGTCAGCGCCGCGCGGATGACCCCGGAGCGGGTTGAGGAGGAATTGTTCGGCGTGGAGGAGGGAGGCGAGCTTGCCCGGCCCGGCATGCTCGAACAGGCGCATGGCGGCACTTTGTTCCTCGACGAGATAGCCGACATGCCGATGACGGCGCAGGCCAAGATCTTGCGTGTACTCACCGACCAGAGCTTCACGCGGGTCGGCGGCCAGCGCATCGTCAAGGTCGACATGCGCGTCATCTCCTCTTCCGCCCGCCAGCTCGCAGACGAGATCGCCGAGGGTCGCTTCCGCGAAGATCTTTTCTATCGGCTCAATGTCGTGCCGGTGCATCTGCCGGCGCTGGCGGAGCGGCGCGAAGACATTCCTGAGCTGGTCACCAATTTCGCCGCGCGCTACGCCGCCGAGCAGAGGCTGGCCACGCCCGATTTCTCGGCCGACGCGTTGGCGGCGCTCCAGGCCTATGACTGGCCCGGCAATGTTCGGCAGCTGCGCAATGTTATCGAACGGACGATCATCCTTGCCCCCGGCGCCCGCATCGGCTGCATAGAGATCGACATGCTGCCGCCTGAACTGCTTAACGAGCAAGCCAGCCTCAGTTCGGGCGAGGCGGTGAAGGCGATCATGGGCGCGCCGCTGCGCGAGGCGCGCGAGACGTTCGAGCGCGAATATCTGCGCGTTCAGATCCGGCGTTTTTCGGGCAATATCTCGCGCACCGCCAATTTCATTGGCATGGAGCGATCCGCCTTACACCGGAAGTTGAAGGCGCTCGGGATCGGCGACACCAGAGGCGAAGAGAGCGAATAGCTGGACGCTTTCTCGGCGGGCATGATATTGAATAGCCAGGCCGCGACCCCAGCTATCGCAAGATGCATATTGCCGCCATCGCGGACAAGGATCCGCCAATAAGGAGAAAGAGAGATGACCAACAAGGTCAACAATCTCCAGGACATGTTCCTCAACGGCTTGCGGCGCTCCAAGATGCCGGTGACGATGTTTCTGGTGAAGGGCGTCAAACTGCAAGGCATCATCACCTGGTTCGACAATTTCTCGGTCCTGCTTCGCCGCGACGGTCAGGCCCAGCTCATCTACAAACACGCCATATCGACGATCATGCCCGCGCAACCCTTTGACCTTGGCGATATCGAGCGGCTGTTCGTCGAGCAGATGGAAAAGAAGAAGCCGGCCTTGCTCCAGGAAGTCTTTCTCGGCGCCATCCGCCGCTCCGAGGAGCCTGTCACCATGTTTCTCGTCAATGGCGTCATGCTGCAGGGCGAGATCGTCGCCTTCGACCTGTTCTGCATGATCCTCCAGCGCGACGGCCTGTCGCAACTTGTCTACAAGCATGCCGTCTCGACCGTTCAGCCGGAACATCCGGTAAGCTTCGTCGAGGCGGAAGACGAGGAGCCGGCCGTCTGAGCGCCTTCGATCTACCGTCAATGGACGTCAGCCACGGCGCCCGCGCGATCATCATATTACCCGATTTGGGCGGCGACGGCCGGCGCGATGTCGCCGCCCGCCTGGACGAGGCGGCGGGGTTGGCCGAGGCGATCGGCGTCCATGTTGCCGACACGCTGCACTTCAGGGTCCGCTCGCCCAAGCCGGCGACCCTGTTCGGCGCCGGCCAAGTCGAGGCAATCGCGCTCGCGGCGGTCCAGGCCAAGGCGGAACTGATCGTCGTGGATGCGGCAATCACCCCGATCCAACAGAAGAATCTGGAGACCGCCATCAAGGCGAAGCTGATCGACCGCACCGGCCTGATACTCGAAATATTCGGGGAAAGGGCGGCGACCGCGGAGGGGCGTCTCCAGGTCGAGCTCGCCCATCTCGACTATCAAGCAGGCCGGCTGGTCCGGAGTTGGACCCATCTTGAGCGGCAACGCGGCGGATTCGGCTTCCTCGGTGGCCCCGGCGAGACGCAGATCGAGGCGGACCGCCGCCTTATCCGCGACCGTATGGCCAAATTGCGCAGGGAGCTGGAGCAGGTCACCCGCACCCGCTCGCTTCAGCGCGCGCGCCGCCGGCGCGCGCCTTGGCCGGTCGTGGCGCTGGTAGGCTACACCAATGCCGGCAAGTCCACCTTGTTCAACCGCATCGTCAATGCGAACGTGATGGCGGAGAATCTGCTCTTCGCGACGCTGGATCCGACGATGCGAGAGATGCCCTTGACTGGCTTCGACAAGGCGATCCTCAGCGATACGGTCGGCTTCATCTCCGACCTGCCGACCCAGCTCATCGCCGCCTTCCGTGCAACGCTGGAGGAAGTGATTTCGGCGGATCTCCTCATCCACGTTCGCGACATCTCGCATCCTGACAGCGAGGCGCAGCGGCTCGACGTCGAGCGGGTGCTCTCCGAGATCGGCGCCGCGAAGCATGACGGCGCGCCCATGATCGAGGCTTGGAACAAGATCGACATCCTAGCGCCCGACGAAGCCGAGCGGATAGGCGAGGAGGCGAGGCGGCGTCAGGATGTCGTACTCCTCTCCGCCCTGAAAGGGGAAGGCGTGGAGAGGCTGCTGGATTGCGCGTCCAGGAAGTTACGCGCCGGCTCGAAGCTGTGCAGCGTGCGGCTGGCAACCTCGGACGGCGAGGCGATCGCCTGGCTCTACGCCAACGGCGAGGTGGTCGGGAAGCGCAGCGAAGGGCTCGAGACGGAATATGAGGTGCGTTTATCCGACGCCGACTGGGCTCGATTCCAGGCCCGGGCCCGCCAACCGGAACAGGCTTAGATTGCGCGCTTGGCGCGCTGCCAGAGCTCCTCGAGCGCATCACTACTCATTGAATCCAGAGGTTTACCAGCTAGAGCTTCCATCTTGCGGAAGCGCGCCTCGAAACGAGCGCCGGCAGCCCGAAGAGCTGTTTCGGGGTCAATACCGAGGTGACGGGCGTAATTGACCACCGAGAAGAGCAGGTCGCCAAGCTCTGCCGCGCGCTCTTCGGCGCTTGTGGCCGTATGAATCTCCGCCAGTTCCTCCTCGATCTTGGCTCTCGGACCGGCCAGGTCCGGCCAGTCGAAACCGAGCCGGGCGGCTCGTTTCTGCAGCTTCTCGGCACGCTTCAGGGCGGGCAGGGCGCTCGCAACGCCGGCGAGGGCGCTTCCGTCCTCCGTATTCCCGCCGCGCTCCGCGGCCTTGAGCGCCTCCCAGTCGGAACTCCCGCCATCGCCGAAGACGTGCGGATGACGGCGGATCATCTTGGCCGAGATCGACGCCATGACGTCATCGATGGTGAAAGCGCCGCATTCTTCGGCCATGCGGGCATGATAGACGATCTGGAGCTGCAGGTCGCCAAGCTCGTCTTTCAGTGCCTCGAGGTCATTACGTTCGATCGCGTCGGCCACTTCATAGGCTTCCTCGATCGTGTAGGGAGCGATCGTCTCGAAACTCTGCTCCCGGTCCCAGGGGCAGCCACGGTGCGGATCACGCAGCCGGCGCATTATCTCGACCAGCTCGGCGAGCCCGGCAGCGGTGGGAGGGGGTTTGCTCACGCCTGGGCTATAAGTGCGATAATATACATTATGTAAAATCCATCAGGGCTTCAGTATAAGCCACTCCCCCTCGACACCCCAGCCGGACAGCGACGAAAGGAAGTTCATGCCGAGCACATTCATCGGTCCGAATGCTTCCGAAATATGGACGGCAAGATTGCTGCGCTCGATCGTGCCGACCTTGAGTCGCGCGCGGGCCCGGGCCACCGGCACCATGCCGTTCGCAGTCTGGACGATGGCCGGCAATTGGCCGTTCTGCTCGATTCCCGCCCGGCGCGCGGTTTCCGTCGAAATGCTGGTGATCGTGGCGCCGCTGTCGATCAGGAAGCGCACCGTTTCGCCGTTCAGTTTCGCGTCGACCCAGAAATGGCCGTCGAAGGACTTGCGGATGCGCAATGCCTCGCCTGCCTGGACGACCTGGCCTTCCCCCCGTATTTCCGACCAAATCCGCTTGCCAAGCCGGATGATGTCATCCTTGACAGTGAATGCAACGAAGGCGGCGAGGAAGATCAGCACCCATCCCGCGAACATTCTCAAACCCTGGTTGATCGGGATCCTCCGTATCATCAGGGCGCTCACCACCAGCACCAGGACCCCGATCAGATAGACGAAGCTCAAGGCTTGGTCCTCGCCGTTCACAGGGCGATCTCCATGCCGTCATAGCCGGGCTCCACTCCCGCCGGCAGCTCCGCGACCAGCGTCGCATAATCCATGCTATTGTCCATATGGGTAAGGACGGTCCGTTTCGCCCTCACCTGCCCGATCCAGGCCAGAGTCAAGGCAAGATGCGGGTGAGTCGGGTGCGGGCGGCGGCGCAGCGTGTCCACGATCCACAGGTCGACATCATGGAACATGTTCACCATTTCCGGTGTCAAATCGTTGAAATCCGTAGAATAAACCAGCGATCTTCCACCTGCGTCGAAGCGCAGGCCCGCCGTAGTCATGTCGCCGTGGGGCTGGTCGATCGCCCGCACCGCCAGTCCGCCGATGTTCATATGGTCGGGCAGCACATTGGCGCGGGCCACGGCGGGATACTCTCCTTTACCGTCGAAGGCATAAGCGAAACGCCGCCCGAGGCTTTCCAGCGTCTCGGGGCGGGCAAAGCCAGCGACCGGGCGGCCGCGGGCATGATAAAGCGGCCGCAGATCGTCGATGCCGTGACAATGGTCGGCATGGTCGTGGGTCCAGATCACCGCATCAACGTCGGCGATATCGGCGTCGAGCAGCTGCTCGCGAAGGTCGGGCCCGGTATCAACGAGGATTCGCACCTTTGCGTGGCGGACCAGGATCGAGACCCGCCGGCGGCGATTCTTCGGCTCGGCCGGATCGCACTCACCCCAGTCGTGGCCGACGCGCGGAACGCCGGATGAGGTGCCGCAGCCGAGGATGCGCACCTCCATCATGCCGCTTTCGCGAACAGGGCGCGAAAATTGGCGCTAGTGCGCGCGGCGAAGGCATCCAGCGGCTCGTCCCGCAGAGCGGCTAGGAAGCGGGCCGTATCGGCGACGAAGGCGGGCTCGCACGGACGGCCGCGATGCGGCACCGGAGCGAGGAAAGGTGAATCGGTCTCGATCAGCAGTCGCTCGGCCGGCAGCTCGCGAGCCGTCTCCTGCAGGTCGCGGGCATTCTTGAAGGTGACGATGCCGGAGATGGAGATGTAGAAGCCGAGATCCAATGCCAGTTTCGCGAAATCGGCGCTGGCGGTGAAGCAGTGGATGACGCCGGTATAAGCCCCCTGCTCCATCTCCTCTGCGAGGATCGCCGCCGTATCTTTCTCGGCGTCGCGGGTGTGGACGATTAGGGGCAGCCGGGTCTCGCGCGCGGCGGCGATATGGGCACGGAAGCTCACTTGCTGGCGGCCCCGGTCGGAATGGTCGTAATAATAATCCAGCCCACTTTCGCCGATCGCCACCACGCGCGGATGCTTGGCCTGCTCGACCAGAGTCTCGGTTTCGACGTCGGGATGGGCGTCGGCATCGTGCGGGTGGATGCCCACTGAGGCCCAGACGTCGGGCTCGCGTTCGGCGATCCCGATCACGTCATTCCATTCGGACGCACGGGTCGAGATGTTGAGCATAGCCTCGACGCCGGCGGCCCGGGCGCGCTCAAGCACTCCGGCCTGGTCCTCGGTCAGGCCCTTATAATTAAGATGGCAATGGCTATCTATGAACATGGGCTCGGGCCTAATCCGCAGCGGCTTCCAGTCTGGGAAAGATGGGCGTCGGCGTTCCCAGCTTAAAGCCTGAAGCGGCGAGGCGGGCGTAGCGGCTGCGATCCCCGAGCGCCATGAAGGTCCGCTCCGCCGCGGGCACGCCCATCTGGTCGAGCAGCCTCGCCGCGGAATCGGGAATGACCGGCGAGATGGCGATGGCAAGGTCGACGATTGCCTCATAGAGCGTTGCGAGGACCGCGATCATCCGCTCCGGATCGCTCTTGCGCAAAGTCCAGGGCGCCTGGGCGTCGATATATTGGTTGCAGGCGAAGACGGCGCGCAGCCAGGCTTCGATCCCCTGACTGAGCACCAGCTCGGTGAAATGGTCCGGCACCTCCTCGCCGACGGCACGGCGCACCGTCTCCAGCAGCAGCTGGTCCGCTTCATCCCCTTTCCCATGCCGTGGCAGCCCGCCGTCGCAATTGCGTGCAATGAAGGACAAGGTGCGCTGGGCGAGGTTACCGAAGCTGTTGGAGAGGTCGGCATTGACGCGGTTGACGATCGCCTCTTCGCTGTAGCTGCCGTCCTGGCCGAAGGTGACGTCGCGCAGCAGGAAATAGCGCAGCTGGTCGACCCCGAAGGCATTGGCAAGCTCGTGCGGATCGACGACGTTGCCGAGCGACTTGGACATTTTCTCGCCGCGATGGAGGACGAAGCCGTGGCCGAACACCTGGCGTGGCAGCGGGATTCCGGCGGACATCAGGAAAGCCGGCCAGTAGACCGCATGGAAGCGGACCACGTCCTTGCCGATGATGTGGATGTCGGCTGGCCAGAATCGCCGGTAAGTCTCGCTGTCATTTGGATAACCGACGCCCGTCAGATAATTGGTCAACGCGTCGAGCCAGACGTACATGACGTGCCGCTCGCTGCCGGGCACATTGACGCCCCAGTCGAAACTGGTGCGTGAAATGGAGAGGTCGCTGAGACCCCCCTCAACGAAGCGCAGCACCTCGTTGCGGCGCGCTTCAGGCCGGATGAAGCCGGGATTGGCGCGATAATGGTCGAGCAGCCTGTCCTGATAGGCGGAAAGACGGAAGAACCAGCTCTCCTCCACCGTCCATTCTACCAGGGCCCCTTGCGGCGACAATTTCTTGCCGCTGTCTGCGGTTAGGAGCTCTTTCTCGTCATAATAGGCCTCGTCGCGGACCGAATACCAGCCTTCGTAGCGGCCGAGATAGAGATCGCCGCGATCGGCCATGGCCTGCCAGAGCGCCCGGCTGGCTTCGTGGTGTGCGGGCTCGGTGGTGCGGATGAAGCGATCGAACGAGATGTTCAACTTGTCATCCAACTTCCTGAATAGAAACGACATTTTTTCTGCAAATGCCGCCGGCTCCATATCCCGCTCGCGTGCCGTCTGCGCCATCTTTAGGCCATGTTCATCGGTGCCGGTGAGGAAGAAGACATCGCGGCCCGAGAGACGCTGGAAGCGCGCGATCGCATCGGTCGCGATCGCCTCATAGGCATGACCTACATGGGGCGGACCGTTGGGATAGTTGATCGCGGTGGTGATATAAAAAGAATCAGCCATTCTCGATGCGGGGGGCAAGGGTTGCGAGCATCCCCGCAAGCTCGAACACCACGCTCTGGGGTTCCAGCGAGAGGTGCGTCGCGCTCGAGGCGAGGGATTGGGCTCTTTCCCACAGGCGCAGCGCCTCGGCAAGCGCCGGCCCTTCCTGCTCCTTCGCCTTCGCCGCGATGAGCGACGGCGCCCGCGCCAAGAAGGCCTCGTAGCGCGACTGGGCTGATTTGAGCGCCAGGCTCTGCGCGAGCTGGCTCCTCCGCGCATTGGTCGGATCGCCCTGCCTGGCAAGATCCGCCATTGCCTTGTCGAGACCTGCAATATCGAGACCACGAAAGGCGACGGCCCTGCCCGGCGAGCCTTGGCTGACCTCCTTCAGCTCGTCGATTTCCCTCCCATCCGCGTCAGGAAGCGCGGCGCGCAGGGCTGACGTCATGGCGTCGTCGTCGAGTAAAGAGAGCCTGAGCTGCCGGCAGCGCGAGCGGATCGTGGGCAGGAGACGCTCGGGGGCGTGGCTGACGAGGAGGAAGAGACTGTGTGGCGGCGGCTCCTCGAGATTCTTGAGCAAGGCGTTTGCCGCGGCGCGCTCGAGATCATCGATCGAATCGATCACGACCACACGCCAGGGCGAGAAGGATGAGGTGGTGGCGAACAGGCGCTGCAGCCCCCGTACCTGATCGACGGTGATGGATCGGGCGAGTTCCCCGGCCGAGCTGCTCTCCTTCGGCAGCCTTTCCAGTCTGACCAGATCGGGATGGCTGCCGGCCGCGACGAGATGGGCGGCTTGATGATCGTCCGGCACGTCGAGCCCCGCCAGGCCGACCGACCCCTGCCCCTCGGCCAGCACCCGGAGCGCCGCCTTGTCGGCGAAGAGCGCCTTTCCGACGCCTTCCGGCCCGCTGATCAGCCAGCCGTGATGGAGCCGCCCGCCGTCCAGCCCTTCGCGGAAGGCGGCGACGGCGCCGTCATGGCCGTAGAGGGGGGTCATCCGCCCGAGCCCTCGTCATCCATGCGGCCCTCCCCTCGACGGAGGAGGGGTTTGGGTGGAGGTGATCCAAGAGGCCCACTCCGAGCGAGCGGAGACTCCACCTCTCCCCAACCCCTCTCCCATCGAATGGAGGGGCTTTGAAAAGCGAGGAGCCGTCACAGCAAATCCTCGAGAGCCGCCATGAGCCTGGTGGTTACTTTCTCGATGCTGCCATCCGCATCCACAACACGATACCGCTCCGAATTAGCTGCTGCCAACGATCGAAACGCCTCCGCGATTTTGTCGTGATAACGGCCATCCTTGCGACCGAATCGGTCTAGCTCTCCACTGTCGCGAGCAAATTCGCGGAACGAGGCGTCGAACACTGGCAGATCAAGGAGGAGCGTTCGGTCCGGAAGGAATCCATGGCTGCCAATCTGATGCAATTTCATTATTGCACTCATGCCAACGCCACCGGCTCCACCCTGATAAGCCAGAGAACTGTCGATAAATCGATCGCAGAGAACCCACTGGCCATGGTCTAGAGCCGGTCTGATCTTTCTCGCTACGTGATCTGAGCGAGCAGCGGCAAACAGCAGCGCTTCCGTCTCCGCCGTCCAGCGATCCACGTCGCCTTTTAACAGCAATTCGCGAATTGCTTCAGCGCCGGCAGTGCCCCCCGGCTCACGAGTCTCGACGACATCCATGCCGCGGGCTTTTAGAGCATTGGCGAGCAGAGGGAGTTGCGTCGATTTGCCGCACCCTTCCCCGCCTTCGAGGCTGATGAAGCGCCCCCGCGCCATATTTCGCTCAGCCGAAAAGCGAGGCGAAGCCCGCCCAGATCCGGCCGAAGAAGCCCGCTTCGTCCACTTTCTTCTCCGCCACCAGCGGCAGGATCTGGGGCGGGGTGTCCGGCGTCGAGACAACGAGGTCTGCAATATGCTGGCCGGCGGCGATCGGCGCCTTGACCGGGCCGTTATAGACGACCTTGACGTTGATATTGCCCGCGACGCCGGCGGGGAGAGTCACCGCCATGTTGGTCGGAGCGATCAGGCCGACGGTCGCGGAATCGCCGACCTGGACCTTGGCCTCCGCCACTTTACGGCCCTTGGCGAAGAGCGGCTGCGACTTCCAGGCGCGGAAGCCCCAGTCCATGAACTTTACCGATTCCTCGATACGCTGGTTGAAACTGCCGAGGCCGGCGGCGACCATGATCAGGCGCCTGCCATTCTGCTCCGCTGACCCCGTGAATCCATAGCCCGCTTCCTCAGTATGGCCGGTCTTGAGTCCGTCCGCGCCGGCGATGCGCCCGAGCAATGGATTGCGGTTGGCCTGCGTGATCGGCTGATTGCCGCCAAGCGTTCGTCCCCAGGTAAAATTCTGCTGGGTATAGAATGTTTTATACAGGTCCGGCGTGGTCTCGATCGTTGCCCGGGCGAGCGTCGCGAGATCGCGTGCGCTGGTATAGGTCACGCCTTTGTCCGGCCAGCCGTTCGAATTGCCGAAATTGCTGTTGGTCATGCCGAGGCGCCTGGCCTCCTGGTTCATCAGGGCGGCGAAGGCCGGCTCGGTGCCGGCGATGCATTCGGCGAGGACGACGCTGGCGTCGTTGCCGGACAAAGTGACGATGCCGTGGAGCAAGTTGCGGATGCTGACCTGCTCGCCAGGCGAAAGGAACATGGTCGAGCCGGCCGCAGGACCGTGCCATTGGCGCCAGGTTTCGGGCCGCACCTGGCAGATCTGCTCCAGCTTCAGCTCGCCTTTCTTGATCAGGTTTAAGGCGATATGCGTGGTCATCATCTTCGCCATGGAGGCGGGTGGGATGCGCCGGTCCGCATCCTTTGCGTAAAGGACGGCGCCCGAGGACAGGTCGATCATATAGGCAACTTGGGCCGAAGTCTCGAAGGGCGGGGCCGCAGCCCTGGCCGGGAGGGTGATCGCGAAGGTAAAAGTAACCAAAAACAGATTCTTATGCTTCATCCCTGACGTCCGTTTCGTGTTGAAGATCTGGATGTGACGCGCTGAATAGGCCTTAACCCCTCCCCCGCTTGCGCGCCAGCGCTCAAGTTAAGGTCAGGATCCGCGAACTACCGCATCCGCAAGCAGACCGACCGAGAGCGCGTAGAAGTTCGAGCAATTATAATCGAGGATGACCCGGTAATTGTGGGTGAGCAAATAGGCCGTCCCGCCCGGCCCGTCGGGTTCGAGCAGGCTCGCCATCTCGCCGTCGCGAGGCCAGACGCCATTCTGCGACACGAAGCCGAGTCTTTTCCACTCCCCGATCGTCATCCAGCGGCTATGGCGCTCATGGACTCGCGGGCAGCGCGGCGAACGCAGGCGCGTACGCACCGCCGCGCGATCGAAGCGCGGCGGCACATTCACCGCCATGCCCCACGGCACACCCGGCTTCCAGCCCGCATTGCTGAGATAATTGGCGATCGAAGCCAAAGCGTCGGCCTCGCTGGTCCAGATATTGGGCCGCCCGTCCCCGTCCCCGTCGACGGCGAGACGCAAATAGACGCTGGGCAGGAATTGCGGATAGCCGGTCGCGCCGGCCCAACTTCCGCGCAGCCGGCTGCGCGGTACGCCGCGGTCGATCATCTTCAGCGCGGCGATGAACTCGCCGGCGAAGAGCGAGCGTCGTCGCCCTTCATAAGCAAGGGTGGCGAGCGAGTTGAGGAGGTCGAAATTGCCGGTGACCGCACCGTAGCTGGTCTCATGTCCCCAGATCGCGACCAGGATCGACGGCGTGACGCCGTAACGGCGGCCGATCTCCATGAGCCGCGGCAGGTTGGCGGCATAGCGGCGCGCGCCGCCGTTGATCAGGGCCGACGTCACGTGCCGCGCGCGATACGGCGCGAAAGGTGGATTGGGATTGCTCTCGGGTGGGCCGCCGGGCTGGGCGTGATCGAGCTGGACGGTTCGCGCGCTATATTCGAGCTCCGGGAAAATCGTATCAACCGTACGGCCGGTCACTCCGGCGGCGAGCGCCTGGGCGCGAAGCTGGGGAAGATAGGCTTCGAATCCCTCCTGGCTCAGCCCGCCGGCCTGCGCCTCGGCCGGCGCGGATGGCGGCAGGAGGGAGAAGGCGATCGCGATCAGCGCCGCCGCTGCCGCACCTTCCCAAAAACTCTTGTACAGGCGCAACTTACCCTCCCGTTTCTTCTTCCGTGATGCCACAAGCGCCGCCGCACCGATACTCGGTTCGCCGCGCGGCTTGCACGGCAGGCCCTGTGCTGCCTAGAGGGAAGTCCCCGGAGAGGTGGCCGAGTGGTTTAAGGCAGCGGTCTTGAAAACCGCCGTGGGTTCACGCCCACCGTGGGTTCGAATCCCACCCTCTCCGCCAATGAAGGAATGAATATGGCCGAAGCCGGGATCACGCAGTTCGACTGGGAGGACCCCTTCGGGCTGGATATGCAGCTAAGCGACGAGGAGAGGCTCGTCCGCGATACCGCGGGCGGCTACGCCCGGGAGAAATTGCAGCCGCGGGTGACCGACGCTTATCTCGAGGAGAGCTTCGACCGTTCGATCATGAGCGAGATGGGCGCGCTTGGCATGCTCGGCGCGACCATCCCTATCGAATATGGCGGCGCCGGCCTCAATTACGTCAGCTACGGCTTGGTCGCGCGCGAGGTGGAGAGGGTCGATTCCGGCTATCGTTCGGCCATGTCGGTCCAGTCCTCGCTCGTCATGCACCCGATCAACGCCTACGGAAGCGAGGCGCAGCGCCGCAAATATCTGCCGAGGCTCGCCACCGGCGAAATTATCGGCTGCTTCGGCCTCACCGAGCCCGACGCGGGCTCCGATCCTGGATCGATGCGCACCCGCGCCCGTAAAATTGATGGCGGCTATCTGCTCAGCGGCGCCAAGATGTGGATCACAAATTCGCCGATTGCCGACGTCTTCATCATCTGGGCCAAGTCGGACGAGCATGGCGGCGCAATCAAGGGTTTCATCCTCGAGAAAGGGATGAAGGGCTTGTCCGCGCCGAAGATCAGCCAGAAACTATCTCTGCGCGCCTCGATCACCGGTGAGGTCGCCATGGATGAGGTCGAGGTACCGGAGGAGAATCTTCTGCCCGACGTCGCCGGCCTCAAGGGCCCGTTCGGCTGTCTAAATCGCGCCCGCTACGGCATCGCCTGGGGCTCGATGGGTGCCGCTGAAGCCTGCTTCCACGCCGCTCGCGCTTACACGCTGGAGCGCAAGCAGTTCGGCCGCCCCCTTGCCGCCACCCAACTTGTCCAGATGAAGCTCGCCGACATGGTCACCGAGATCACGCTCGGCCTGCAGGCGGCGCTCCGCGTCGGCCGGCGCATCGACGAAGGCGAGCTGATCCCGGAGGCGATCTCACTGATCAAGCGCAACAATGTCGGCAAGGCGCTCGACATCGCCCGCATCGCCCGCGACATGCACGGCGGCAACGGCATCAGCGCCGAGTTCCAGATCATGCGCCACGCCGCCAATTTGGAAACGGTCAACACCTATGAGGGCACGCACGACGTACACGGCCTGATCCTCGGCCGCGCGATTACCGGAATCCCGGCTTTCTGACGGGCCCAACAGCCCATCATCCCAGCGAAAGCTGGGATCCAGACGGAGTCGGTGCCGCACTCAACCTCGATATGGATTCCAGCTTTCGCTGGAATGACGGGATGGAAAATGAATAGGCCTCTCGCCGGATTGAAGGTCGTCGAGCTGGCCCGCATTCTCGCCGGACCATGGGCCGGGCAATTGCTCGCCGATCTCGGCGCAGATGTGATCAAGGTCGAGCGCCCTGTCACCGGAGACGACACCCGCCATTGGGGTCCGCCTTTCGTCATTGGCCCAAATGGCGAGACTCTCGACGCCGCGTATTTCCACGCCTGCAACCGCGGCAAGAAGTCGGTCGCTATCGATCTGAAGAGCGATAGCGGTCGGGAGCAAGTCCGCGCCTTGGCCGCCGGTGCGGACGTCGTCATCGAGAATTTCAAGGTGGGCACGCTCGCTCGATATGGGCTCGATCCTGTTTCGCTCGCCGCGATCAATCCCGGTCTGATCTATTGCTCGATCACCGGCTTCGGCCAGACTGGGCCCTATGCTTCGCGCGCTGGCTATGATTTCATCATCCAGGGCATGGGCGGCGCGATGTCGCTGACCGGCGAACCGGACGGCGAGCCGCAGAAGAGCGGCCTTGCTTATGCCGATATGTTCACCGGCCTCTATGCCACCGTCGCCATTCTCGCCGCGCTTCGCGCCCGCGACGGCGACGCGGCCGGGAGGGGCGCCCATATCGACATGGGGCTGCTCGATACCCAGGTCGCCGTGCTTGCCAATCAGGCGCTGAACTGGATGGCTTCCGGTCAGGTCCCACGCCGGATGGGCAACGGGCACGCCAATCTCGCCCCCTACCAGGCTTTCAAGGTGGCCGACGGCGAGGTGATCGTCGCCGTCGGCAACGATCGCCAGTTCGAGCGGCTTTGCTCCCTATTGAATCTGGATGGCCTGGCGCGGGACGAGCGCTTCCGCACCAATCCGGCACGGGTAGTCAACCGGGCCGAATTGATCCCGCTCCTGCAAGCGGCGATGATGAAGCGCGGCCGCATTGAATTTTCCGACTTGCTCGAAACGGCAGGCATTCCGGCTGGACCGATTAACGCGGTCGACGCCGTCTTCGCCGATCCGCAGGTCGTCCATCGCGGCATGCGGCTCGATCTGGACGGCGTGCCGGGCCTTGCCTCACCGATCGTCATCGATGGCCGGCGTCAGGTGGCGGAAGATGGAAGTCCCCGGCTCGATTCGGCCCGGAAGCCGGACTCAGCGATGTAAGGCGGACGGGCTGCGGACAGCCCCTGATCCTATCCCTTCCACTTGTCGAGATAGCATGAAAAGCAGCGGCTTTCATCCGTCCGTGCGCCACCCTAAACTCAAGCTTTCGAACGGAGGGGAATCATGGGTTTTGGAACTTGGATCGCCATCGCCGTCCTGGTGCTGGCCTTGCTCTACGCGATCATCGTCTACAACCGGTTGGTGCGCCTGCGCGCCTTGGTCAAGGAAGGCTGGAGCGGGATTACCGTACAGCTTCGCCGCCGCGCCGATCTGGTGCCCAATCTGGTCAGCACCGTTGAAGGCTATGCCATGCATGAGCGCGAGGTGCTGACCCAGGTCACCGCGCACCGCGCCGACGCGACGCAGGCACGTGGCGTCGAGGCGACCGCCCAGGCCGACCAGGCTTTCAGCGCCATGCTCGGCCGGCTGATAGCGGTGGCCGAGGCCTATCCCGATCTCAAGGCGGACGACAATTTCCGCCAGCTCCAGGACGAGCTCGCCGAGATCGAGGGGGAATTGCAGGGTGCCCGGCGCTATTACAACGCCACCGTCCGCGACCTCAACACCAGGATCCAATCCTTCCCGGACGTGCTGCTCGCCCGTCCGATGGGCTTTGCCGAGGAGCCATATTACGCGGACGAGGACGCTTCGATACAGACCGTGCCGAAAGTCAGCTTCGGCGCGAAGGCCTGATCCGATGCGCCTGGCCCGCTTCATCCCCGCCTTGCTCGCGGTCCTGCTGTTGGTCGCGCCCGGCGCTGCCCGCGCCGAGGAACACATCCGCTCCTTCGTCACCGATATCCAGGTCCTGCGGAACGGTGACATGGATGTCACCGAAACCATCCGGGTCAATGCCGAGGGCTTCCGCATCCAGCGCGGCATCTATCGTGACTTCCCGACCCGCTATCGCGCCAAAGGCGGCGGCCGGGTCCGAGTTGGTTTCGACGTCCAGTCGGTCGAGCGCGACGGCGCACCCGAGAAATATGAGCTGGAATCACTCAGCAATGGCATCCGCGTCCGGATCGGCGATGCCAATGTCAATCTGCCCTATGGCGAGCACGCCTATGTGATCCGCTACAGAACCGATCGGCAGCTCGGCTATTTCGACAAATATGACGAACTCTATTGGAACGTCACGGGCAATGGCTGGATCTTTCCGATCGATTTGGCGGAAGCGCGCATCGCCCTCCCCTCTCCCGCGCGTTTCGGCCAACGCGCCGTCTATACGGGACCGCAAGGGTCGACGGCGGGGGACGCACAAATCATCGCGGAGGAGCCGGGCCGCATCGTCTTTCGCACTACGCGGCCGCTGGGGCCCGAGGAGGGTCTGACCGTCGCCGTGGCCTGGCCGAAGGGCGTGGTCACACCGCCCGACGCGTCGAGAAAACTCGGCTGGTGGCTTTCCGATTATGGCCCGATCGTGCTTGGCGCGCTCGGTCTCTTCCTTATCCTCCTTTATTATTTCTACGCCTGGCGTCGCGCCGGGCGTGGTCCTGATGCCGGTACCGTCGTCCCGCTTTTCTCGCCCCCCGACGGTCTCTCCGCCGCGGGGATGCGCTTCATCTCGAAAATGGGCTTTGATAATCGCGCCTTTGCCGCCGCCATCGTCGATCTCGGCGTGCGCGGGCGAGTCCGCCTGGTTGAGGGAGAGAAGCATTTTCTGTCCCGCGCCAAGACGACCATCGAGCGAACCGGCGGCGAGCAAGACCTGCCGGCACCCGAAGCGGCCATGATGAGCGGCCTGTTTGCAGGCGGCGACAGCGTGCTGATGGACAATAAATATCACGCCACCTTCAGCGTCGCCCGGAACGCGCTCAGCAAGGGGCTTGCCGGCGAATATGAAGGCAAATTGTTCAAACGGAACCTTGGCTGGTCATTTTTCGGTCTGGCCCTGATCCTGGCCGCGATCTGGCTGCCCGCCGCGCTCATCGTCGCGACCGATAGCGGCGGGAGCGAACATCCCGCCGCCATGCCGCTGCTGGGGCTGATCCTCTTCGCGATCGCCATCCTCCTCTTCCGCGCCGGCATAGGCGGCAGCGCGGTCCGCTGGTTGGTCCGCGCGGTCGGCGTGGTGGCCGCTTTGCTCGCTGCGCTGCTGGCTTTCTCGACCATCGTGCTCGCAATCGACACGGGCCGCGTCCTGCCCTTGCTCGTGCCGCTGCTCGCTTTGCCGGTCGCCATCTCCGCTTTCTGGTGGATGGCGGCGCCGACCCGCGAAGGGCGGGCGGTGATGGACCGAATCGCCGGCTTCAAGCGCTATCTCTCGATCACCGAGGAGGAGAGGCTGGAGAGCATGCATCCGCCGGAAAGGACGCCGGCTTTGTTCGAGCGCTACCTGCCTCATGCCATCGCTCTCGGCGTCGAGAATCAATGGGCAGCGGGCTTCGCCGCGGTGCTTGCCGCCGCTGCGGCTGCGGGCCAGGCCCACACCATGGCCTGGTATTCGGGACATAGCGATCCCTGGTCCGACCCGGACGGCTTCGCTGATCGCATGGGCTCGTCGCTCGCCAGCACCGTCGCCTCGGCCTCCACGGCGCCCGGATCGAGCAGCGGTTCGGGCGGTGGCGGCTCGTCAGGCGGTGGCGGCGGCGGTGGTGGCGGCGGCGGCTGGTGAAGCGGCGAACGACCGCTTCGCCGTCACTTCTTGCCGAGCGTGAGGCCGCCGAATCTCTTGTTGAAACGGGCGACCTGGCGGCCCGAATCGACCAATTTGCCTTGACCCCCCGTCCAGGCCGGGTGGACCTTGGGATCGATGTCGAGCTGCAGCGTGTCACCTTCCTTGCCCCAGGTCGAGCGTGTCTCGAAGGTGGTGCCGTCGGTCATCTGCACGGTGATTTTATGATAATCGGGATGAATATCGGTCTTCATGTCGTTGATTTCCTTGGATCGTCTGGTTCCGACCAGTCTCGATGAAAAGCAGGCGGACGCTCTAGCGGGCGCGGGCGCGATTGACAAGGCGCCATGCCGGCGCCTAGCCAAGCTCCAGCGAAGGTGCGCCGCGCGAGCGGCGTGAAAATGGGAAGCCGGCGGAAATCCGGCGCTGTACCCGCAACTGTAAGCGGCGAGCCCCTCTCCCCAACGGAAGAGACCAGGCCATGACCCGCGAAGCCAGGAGACCTGCCTCCGCTTGTCGTCCGCATCGGGCCGGGAACAGCCATGATGCGCGGCACTTCCGTCGATCCGGCGGAAGTACCTCCGAGACGGCAGCCACGTCGTTGAAGGAGGTAGATATGATTGCAATATTCGTCATCGCGGCCGCAGCCGCCGTTTCTCCCGCGTCCGGGGAAGCGATCGTCGTCACCGGCTCCCGCCAGCCCGTCCCCGAGGATGAGGCACCGGTCTCGGTCACCATCTTCGATCCGGAGACGATCGACGCCCTCGCTTTTCCGCGGACGACCGACATCCTGCGGCTCTCGCCGGGCGTGTCGATCGCCACGACCGGGCCCCGCGGTACCCAGACCCAGCTGCGCATCCGCGGCGCCGAGGCGAACCACAGCTTGCTCTTCGTCGACGGCATAAAGTTCAACGATCCGGCCGCCGGCAACGAGCCGCGGTTCGAGTTGCTCGGCAATGACACCCTCTCCCGCATCGAAATCGTGCGAGGGCCGCAATCGGCGCTCTGGGGCTCGGAGGCTCTCGGCGGCGTGATCGCGCTGGACAGTGCCGACGCCCGCCGCGGCGAGGGTTTCGCTGCCCTCGGCGAATATGGAAGCCTCGACAGTCTGCGCGCCTCGACCCGTTTCGCCGTCCGTGCCGGCGATCTCGCCGTAGCCGGATCGGCCGGCTGGATGCGCGGCGATGGTATAGACAGTTTCGGGTCGGGCGGCGAGCGGGACGGCTTCGACAACAAGGCGGCGAGCCTGAAGGCGAGCCTCACGCCCCTCCCCTCGCTGGAAATCGGCCTGTCCGGCCACTGGATACAAGGCCGCAGCGAGTTTGACGGCTTGGATCCGGTCACCTTCTTGCGCGCTGACACTTTGGATTCGACCCGCAACCGCATCGCCGCGCTCGGCGGCTGGGCGAAGGTGAAAACCGGCGGCGTCACGCTTAAAGCGGAGGGGAGCTGGCTTGACAGCGCCAATCGCAACCTGCTCGCCGGCAACCCGCTCAACAGCACTTTCGGCCAGCGGCTAACCGCGGATTTCCAGGCTTCACGCAGCTTCGGCGGCCACAGCCTGATCGCCGCAATCCACCACGAGACCGAGGATTTCCATGCACGCGACCAAAGCTTCTTCGGCGCCACTGATCAGGATCGGTCGCGCCGGCTCACCGCTTTGGTCGGCGAGTGGCGGGCCCAATGGGCGCCTTTCCTCTCCACCGATCTGGCCGTGCGGCGAGACTGGTTCGGCGCCGTCGCCGACGCGACCACTTTGCGCGCCGCGGCGATCGCCCGTCCCGCCGGCGGATTGCGACTCCATGTCGCTTATGGCGAGGGCGTCGCTCAGCCGACCTTCTATGATCTGTTCGGCTTCTTTCCGGGCTTTTTCGCCGGCAATCCAGCGCTGAAGCCGGAAAAAGCGAAAGGGTGGGAAGCCGGCCTGCGCTGGCGAGGCGCACGGACGCGCCTGGGCATTACGGGTTTCAGCAATCGGCTTTCGAACGAGATCGTCGACACGTTCGATCCCGTCACCTTCCTATCGAGCACGGCGAATGTCGACGGAAAGAGCCGACGACGCGGTATTGAGCTCGACGCGGAGCATCGCTTCGTGCGGGCGTTATCGCTCGCCTTAAACTACACGTTCCTCGACGCGGATGAACAAAGGATTGCGGGCGGAGCCGCGGTCCGCGAGGTACGGCGGCCGCGGCACAGCTTCAATCTTATCGCCACCGGCGAGGCGGGGCCGCTGAACTGGGGCGCGAGCGCGGCCTGGGTCGGGCGCCGGCGTGATACGGATTTCGATCTCTTCCCGGCGCAAACGGTGATTCTCGACGAGTATCTGCTCACTTCGCTCAATATCGGCTGGCGGGTGACGCGGCGGCTCGAAGCCTATGTGCGCGCCGAAAACGCTTTCGACGACGATTATCAGGACGTGGTCGGCTACAACACACCCGGACGGAGCATCTATGCGGGCCTCCGCCTTCGCCTTGGTGATTAGCCTCGCGCTCGCCGGCGCCGCCCAGGCCGCGCCCCGGCGGGTGGCGTCGCTCAATCTGTGCACCGACGAGCTATTATTGATGCTTGCGCGGCCGGACCAGATCGCCTCGGTCACCCATCTTGCCCAAAATCCGGCCGAGACCCCGCTGTGGCGGCAGGCGCGGCACTATCGAAGGAACGACGGCAGCCTGGTCTCGGTAGCGGGCCTGCGCCCGGATCTGGTGCTGACCATGGGAGGCGGCGCGCGCGACCGTGTCGGGATCGCCGCCCGCCTCGGCATCGCGACGCTCGATCTGCCCTTTCCGCGAAGCCTCGCCGATATTCAGGCGAGCGTAACCGCAATCGCCGCGGCACTGGGCAGGCCCGAGGCAGCGCGGCCGATCCTGGTCCGAATACGGGCGCTCAAGGCGGACGCTCCGGCGCGGCGGATCGACACGGTCTGGCTTGGCGGCGGCGGGCGCAGCGTCGCAGCCGACGGCCTCGCCGCCGGCTGGATGGACCTTGCCGGGATGCGTCAGCGCCGGCTCCGGGGCGACCGGATCTCACTCGAGCAATTGCTGGTTAGGCCACCGGCGGTGCTGCTTCGAAGCCAATATCGCGCCGGCCAATATTCGAATGAGCAGAAATGGCTCGATCATCCCCTCGCCAGGAACGTGAAAAGGTCGCGCAGCATTGCCACGGACGGGCGCCTCTGGACCTGTATGGGACCGCTGATGATCTCCGAAATCGTCCGACTGCGCAAGGCGACTGGGCGATGAGCCGGAACATAGGCCTCCTCCTCGTCGGCCTGCTCGCTGGCGTCTTCCTGCTGTCGCTGCTCACGCCCTGGAGTTCGCTCGCGACCCTGCTCGGTCAGGAGCGAGACATCGGCCTCACCGTGTTGCGCGAGCTTCGCCTGCCGCGCGCCGCTTTGGCCCTGGTCTATGGCGCCATGCTCGGCGCCTCGGGCGCAGCCGTCCAGGCCCTGTTCGCCAATCCTCTCGCGTCGCCCGACCTGACAGGGACGACCAGCGGCGCGGCTCTTGGCGCGGTGATCACCGCTTACATTTTCGGCTTCTCGGCGCCGATCGCTCTGTCGATCGGCGCGGTGGTGGGAGCGCTTGGCGCCCTGCTCCTGCTGATCGGCCTTGCCGGCCCCAGGGCCGAGACCGCCACTTTGCTCCTCGCCGGCCTCGCGATCAGCGCCCTTGCCGGGGCGCTCACAACCCTGGCGCTCGCGCTCGCCCCCTCCCCCTTTGCCTTTTACGACGCTTACGACTGGTTGATGGGCTCGTTTCTGGACCGCAGTCTCACTCAGGCCGGCTTCGCGGCTGTTCCGGCTTTGCTTTCGATCCTGCTGCTGATGCGGCTACGCGGCGCACTCGACGCGCTGACGCTTGGCGAGGAAGTCGCGACATCCTTCGGCTACGACGTGGGCAGGCTAAGGCTCTGGATCGTGTCGTTGACCGCGTTGGGAGTAGGCGCCTGCGTCGCCATTTGTGGTGCGATCGGCTTCGTCGGCCTGGTTGCGCCGATCTTCGCGCGCCGCCTCGCTGCAAGTCATCCCGGCCGCGCCATACTTCCGGCCGCCTTGATCGGCGCAATCCTCCTGCTCGTTGCCGACCTTGTCGTTCGCACCGCGCCGCTCGACCGCACATTACCTATCGGCGTCGTCACCGCTTTGCTCGGCGCGCCCTTCTTCCTCTGGCTGGTTGCGCATATGCGCTGGAGGTTGGCCCGATGACGATCCTCCTCGAAGCCTCGGGCCTTGCTTTGCCGAACCGCCTCGACCCCTCGGACCTGCGGGCCGCGGCGGGGGAACTGGTCTGCCTTGTCGGCCCTAACGGCAGCGGTAAGACCAGCCTGCTCCACGCAATTGCCGGGATTGGCAACCCCGCCGGAGACGTGCGGATCGGCGGCGCCGATCCGAAGGCGGCAGGGCCGGGCGAGCGCAAGCGACTCCTCTCCTATCTCCCTGCCTCGCGCGACATCGCCTGGCCCCTGCTCGGGCGCGATCTGATTGCGCTTGGTCTGCCGGGCGGCGCGGATGCGAGCGCGGTTGAGGAGGCGATGGTGGATCTGGAGCTTGCGGCTCTCACCGGCCGTCGGGTCGATCGACTGTCGACCGGAGAGCGCAGCCGCGTCCTGATCGCGCGTGCGCTGGTGGCACGGCCGAAATTGCTTCTGCTCGACGAGCCGGTCGCCAATCTGGATCCGCTCTGGCAGCTCAGGCTGATGGACCATCTCCGCTTGGTCACTCGCCGGCACGGGCAAGCGGCCCTAATCGCCATGCACGATCTCGATCTGGCCGGCTTTTATGGCGATCGCCTAATCGTCATGCACGAACGCCGCATCGCCACTGACGGCCTTCCCCCAGAACTGCTCGACGGAGAGCTGATCCCCGCGGTCTTCGGCATCGAGCGAAAGGAAGGGCGCTGGCGGCCTGTCGCTTAGAGTGCTTCCTGGTCAGGTGGAATCACCTGACGGTTCGGGAAGCACGGCACAAAGGAAAATAGACCCGTTCCTGGTTCAACATGACCAGGAACGGGTCTAGCAGGCTGTTGAAAAACCCCTGCCTCGGCGTCATTCCCGCGCAAGCGGGAATCCAGCTTTTTCTTCAACGCATGGATAGAGTGCAAGAAAAGCTGGACCCCCGCCTCCGCGGGGGTGACGAAAGTGCGATTTTTCAACAGCCTGCTACACCTTGATCGTCTCAGGCTGTATCAGCCTGAGGCGTGAATCATGTTCTAGGCAGGCGGATCGGCGATCATCGCGGTGAAATTCGCCTCGGCGACCAGCTTGCCTTCGATCAGCACGCGGCCGGCGAACTTGCAGACGGTCCCGCGATCCTGCACGAGCTCGACCTCGATCCGGAGCAGCACGCCCGGCTCGACCGGCTGCCTGAACTTGGCCCCATCAATCGCCATGAAATAAACCAGCTTGCCCGATTCGGCCACGCCGAGGGATTCGACGGCGAGGACACCGGAGGCCTGCGCCATCGCTTCGACCAGCAATACGCCGGGCATGATCGGTCGGCTGGGAAAATGGCCCTGGAAGAAGGGTTCGTTGATCGTCACCGCCTTGATCGCGGCGATCCTCCGGCGCGGCACCAGCTCCTCGACACGGTCGATGAGCAGCATTGGGTAGCGATGCGGCAGCGCCGCCATCACCCGCTTGATATCGAGCGGGCCGATGGAAGCGCTGCCGGCTTCGGCGTTCACCTGCCCTGCGGCGACGGCTGCTGGCCGGGCTGTTGCGGCATCGGCGTCACGCTGACGCTCGGCAGCTGCTGATTCAAGGCGGCGAGGGCCTCGCTGGTGACGTCCAGGATGCTCGAGCGCGCCAGAGTGGCGTTCGTATCCACCGCGATGTTGGCGTTGTGAGCCGTCATCACCTGGTTGATGATCGGATTAAGCTTCATATTGACCTGGCGGAGCACGTTCGCCTGCGTCGACTGGATGTTCTGCTCCAACCGCTGGACCTCCTGGCTAGCGCTGCTCTGTCGGGTCTGGAACTGCTGTACGCGGGCATTGAGCGCGGTTTCGGCGGCGGCGCGGGCGGGGCCCGTCTGGTTCCTCAGCGCCGCACCGGCCTGCTCGATCGACTGCGCTTCGGTCTGAAGCGGCTGACCGAGCTGCTGCGCGCGGGTGCGGGCGGAAGTGACCATGGCCTGTAGCTGGGTCTGGGCGGCGCTGCACGCGGTGCATTCGCGGAAGATGCGATCGGTGTCGACCACGACGATCACGGCGGCGGGTGTGCGTTGGGCAATCGCCGCGACGGGGATCGCCAGCGAGAGAGCGGCAAAGGCCGCGCCGAATGCAAGTTTGTTCATCAGAATGCGGTTCCTACGTTGAAGGTGAGAAGTTTGGTATCATCCCCTGAGGCTTTGATAAGCGCTTTGGCTATATCGATCCTGAATGGGCCGAATGGCGAGTTCCAGTTGACGCCGAAACCAACCGAGACGCGCGGCCGGGGAGAATCGCCGAGGTAGCGTTCCTTGAAGCCATTGCTGACCAGGGTGGTGTTCGCGGGACAGGGATCGCCAGGGTTGAAGCTGGTCTGTACTCCGGTCGCGGTGTCTAGGCAGGTCGTGCCGATATCCAGCGTCGCCGGGTCGATCAGTCCGAACACGGCGCCCGCGTCGATGAAGACGGATGGGCGAAGGCCCAGCTCCTTGAAGTTGGAACCGAGCGGAATCTCCAATTCCGCCCTGGCCAGATAATAAGCGCGGCCTCCCAACGCGTCATTGCTGAGGAGGCTCTTCGGGTCGGTGACGAGGGCCCCGGTCGCATCATAAGCGAAACGTTTCACGCGCGGGCCGACGCCGCGAATGTCGAAGCCGCGTATCTGCGGTTCACCCAGGAAGAAGCGGTCGATCAGCCGGACCGGATCGGCGTCGGATCTTGGCGCATTGTCGAAGCTGTGAATATAGCCGCCCTCACCGCTGAGCGAGAAGATGAAGCCGTCTCCGACCTTCCAATATTTGGCGGCGTTGAGCCTGGTGCGCAAATAATGGACGCTGCCGCCCAATCCGGCGAAATCCTGGCTGAGCGTGATCCGCTGGCCCCGGGAGGGCCGGATATTGTTGTTGAGCGTGCTGTAGGAAAAGGAATAGCCGACCGTCGAGGTAATCCGGCTGCCGACCGCGTCGCAAAGATAGATGCCGGCGCGCAGCGGATCGCAGACCGCCGGTAGCGGGCCGTTCGGTCCGTCCGGATCGGTGAAGAAGGTCGATTCATCGAGCGTCACGTCGTCCTGGTTGAGGCCATAGCGCAACGCCAGGATCATATATTCGTTGAGCGGAACGCCGCTGCGGATTTGGCCGCCGGTCGTGACCTGCTTGTAGGTTGTGTTGCGGTCGTTGTTGATGAAGTTGAAGTTGCTGAAGTCGCGCCGGTATAGATCGAAGCCCAAAGCAACGTTGCGGTCGAACAGATAGGGCTCCGTAAAGCCGAGCTCGATCGATTTCGAATAGCTCGAATAGTTGACGGAAGCGCGCAGCTCCTGGCCCTGGCCCCTGAAATTGCGCTGCCGGATCGAAGCATTGACGAGAAAGCGCTCCAGGCTCGAGAAGCCGGCCGAAAGCTGTAGCTCCCCGGTGGACCTTTCCTCGACGTCCACCGCCAACACCACGCGGTCCGGCGTGGAACCCGGCACCTGCTCGATCTCGAGATTGTCCTGGAAGAAGCCGAGCGACTGGATGCGGTCGCGCGAACGCTTCACCCGCACGCTGTTGAACGGATCGCCCTCGGCGAGCCGGAATTCGCGCCGGACAACCTTGTCCTGGGTGGCGGTGTTGCCGTTGACGTCGATCCGTTCGACATAGACGCGAGGCGTCTCCGCGATCTCGAACGTCACCGACATGGTGCGCGTGTCTTTGTTGCGCTGGAAATTGGGCCGGACATCGGCGAAGGCATAGCCGAACAGGCCGGCGCTCTCATTGAGGGAGGTGACGGTGTCCTCGACTTTCCAGCACAGTGGGATCCGAAGCTTGGAATTCACGTGACTTGAAGTCGCGGC